>Ga0116228_10000046_pt1 | contig 66792 bp, 48 predicted proteins | sample S1TSphfallax_2_FD_89694 | JGI IMG/M metagenome (GOLD analysis project Ga0116228, IMG submission 89694) | Host-associated microbial communities from peat moss isolated from Minnesota, USA - S1T2_Fc - Sphagnum fallax MG | ecosystem: Host-associated > Plants > Peat moss > Unclassified | place...
AAACCAGCAAAGTTCTCGGTGACGCCGAAGTCGCTGCTCTGAAAGCAGCTTTGGCAGAATTCAAGCAGAACTTCCAAGCAGCTGCTTAGTAAGTCATTTGGTAACTCTTGTCATTGGTCATCAGTCTGACGCAAAAACTGATGATTGATGACAAAAACTAAGTAAATAAATGACTCCAGGCTGAGGAAAAAAATTATGGCTAATCTCAAAGCAATACGCGATCGCATCCAGTCGGTCAAAAATACCAAAAAAATCACGGAAGCCATGCGGCTAGTTGCTGCAGCTAGAGTGCGTCGCGCTCAAGAGCAAGTAATCGCTACCCGTCCCTTCGCTGACCGTTTAGCACAAGTATTATACAGTTTACAAACTCGCCTGAAATTTGAAGACGTAGATTTACCATTGCTCAAACAACGGGAAGTTAAATCAGTTGGAATATTGGTGATTTCAGGCGATCGCGGTTTATGTGGTGGTTATAACGCCAACGTCATCCGTCGTGCAGAAAACCGTACCAAAGAACTCAAAGCCGCAGGTACAGACTACACATTTGTCACTGTTGGGCGTAAATCCACCCAATACTTTCAACGTCGCGATCAACCAATTGATGCGAGTTACATTGGCTTAGAACAAATTCCCACCGCAGCCGAAGCGACAAAGGTTGCTGACGAACTACTTTCTCTATTTCTATCGGAAAAAGTAGATCGCATCGAATTAATCTATACAAGATTCGTTTCCTTGGTCAGTTCTCGTCCAGTAGTACAAACCCTGCTACCTCTGAGCGTTCAAGGTTTAGAAGCACCAGACGATGAAATCTTCCGCTTAACTTCTCGTAGTGGTCACTTTGAAGTAGAACGCCAAAAAGTAGCTTACGAAAGTCGCCCATTACCTCGGGACATGATTTTTGAACAAGACCCAGTACAAATTCTGGATTCCTTGCTTCCCCTGTACCTGAGCAACCAGCTCTTAAGAGCCTTACAAGAATCAGCCGCTAGCGAATTAGCAGCGCGGATGACAGCCATGAGCAACGCAAGTGAGAACGCAGGTGAATTGATTAAAGGCCTGTCTCTGACTTACAACAAAGCTCGTCAAGCAGCAATTACCCAAGAAATCTTAGAAGTTGTGGGTGGTGCTCAAGCACTTACATAATAGCATTTGGGTTTTGGATGCAATTGTCACTCCAAAATCCCAAATCTGCTCTTGATCAACCCGTACAGATTAATTATCAATATATATCAAGAATTTAACTTAATCAACTCAACCAATGAGTAAATTCCTATTCACTGCCAGTTTAATCGCTTTAATTCCAACCATGATAGATAATTCTGCTTTTGGAAAAATCGCAGTTGACATAAACACTTTTGTAGCTAGACACAACTTATATCGTGCTAAACATCATAGCCCTAATATAACTAATAATAGCTCTCTCAATAGTACTGCTCAAGCTTGGGCTAACTATTTAGCTGCTCATCAGCTTTTTGAACACAGTACTAATCGTCACAACGTAGGAGAAAACATCTATGCTTATTACACAACAGGTTCTCCACTAAACGCAACTAACCTCGCTAAAAATGCAGTGGATAGCTGGTATAATGAAGTTTCACAATATAACTATAATCATCCAGGATTCTCCCATGAAACTGGGCATTTTACCCAGGTAGTCTGGAAGAACAGTCATCAATTAGGTTGTGGTACTGCACAGGGTATTAAGCAAATGGATGGTCATAATTATATCGCCTTATATGTAGTATGCCAATATGCTCCTGCTGGTAATGTAATCGGACAATTTCCTCAAAACGTGTTACAACCCTAGTAAACGCTTGATTAGGGTAAAGCTAATTTCAATCAAATAGCATCCATCGTTAATTATGAATGCTATTACATCTTATATTTTTTACTTTCTGATCTCTGGATAAAAAACAAAAGTTCTTAATTCTATGCTCTCACGAGGTGGCGCATCTGGTGAACTTGTTGGGTCATCAAATCCGGTATGAGCAGCGAATCTAGCTCGTCCATCCTCTGCGGAGTCAAAACATTTGATTAATAGTACTTCGTTTTTGTGCATTTGGGGGAAGTAGTACCAGCGATGCTCCGGATTGTAGATAACTGAGTAAACTTCACCAATGCGATCGCGGTAGACTAAATCAGCAGCGATCAAGTCTTGTGGTGCGATACTTTTAGCATCACAAACCGTTAAAGGCGACTCTTGAACTGGTTGACCGATAGAACGCCAGACATTGATAATAGCAAATCTTTGCTGTAGTAACTCCTCAATATTTTCTATCCCTCGTGCTAACAACTCCCTACGGGCACGGATATAACCAGATTTAGCTGTGAAATCATTATGTACGCGCTTGACTGGTTCTCTAATAGTATTCTCACCGGGTTGGGACAGCCCAGCATTACGTAAAGTGTGGTCAAATATAACTACTTTAGTCGCACCCGTTACCTCAGTTAATAGCTGTTCCGCTTCTGGATAGTAAACATTACGAACCTCATCTTCATCGTAGAAATTGCCAACTTGCGTGTGCTGCTCAACTAAAGCAAAACCTTCTCTATCCAAAGATAGATGTTGGGAAATCGCACGAGCATTATATATAAGTAAACTTTGAGATTCAGAGATGCCATTTTGCCTGGGGATACCTGCTGGTGGCTCATAAGTATAGTTAACAGGTTTTTCTGCCATTGGAACTAGATAATTGAGACTCGCTGTAACGTATGGCAACTTCTCAACAACTTGTCTGTCTAAAACTTGGGTATTGAAAACCATATAGAACACCTTTGGTTAAGATCAATAAGCATAGTTAGTGTAAATATACACTAATAAAGTACTGTTTGCCGATCAATTTATTGTACTTATTTAATTATACAAGTTTTTCCTGGCTCTCATCTTCCTTAAATATATGGGATTGGGAAATAAGTCATAAATATACTTTGTGCATTTTTTATACAAAAAACTTATAATACACTAAATCTACCGATTTACTGTATTATAGTTATTAGGTTAGAATTATTTCCCAAAATTACGTGTTGTAATCAACACATAGATAAGGGAATAGACAAGTGCAAACACAAATAAATCAGAAAAGAGAATTCACATGAGTAATAATCACATCACAGTCAAACAAGTAGCTGGTTTTATTGGTGCTGAAATCAGCGGTGTAGACCTTTCCCAGCCTTTAGCCGATGAAGCAGTCAAGGAAATTCGTGAAACATTGTTGAAGTGGAAAGTAGTCTTCTTCCGGGGTCAAAATATTGATCACGCAGCCCAAATAGCATTCACCAGTCGTTTTGGTGAAGTAACCTACGCCCATCCTCATGAAGACGAGCCACTTGAGGGCTTTGAGCAAATCCTACCCATTGACCGCAGCCGCTTTGAACGTCGTAATGGTTTACAACGTTCTAGCTACGAAAGCCGTTGGCATACCGATGTTACCGCAGCTATCAACCCACCCGCAGGTTCAATTTTACGTGCAGTTAATGTTCCCAGCTTTGGTGGCGATACACAGTGGACTAACCTGGTTGCAGCCTATGAAGGTTTATCAGCCCCTCTACGTGCATTGGCAGATACGTTAAAAGCAGAACATCGGTTTAACGCTAGACGGCATCTACCCGCCCAAAGCTATTATAACCAACGCATTTCTGCCAATCCCATAGTTTCCGTCCATCCTGTAGTCAGAGTTCATCCTGAAACAGGTGAACGTGCATTGTTTGTGAATCCTGGTTTTACTTCACATATTCTGGATGTATCAAGACAGGAAAGCGACTTGCTATTGGAGTTATTCTTTAAGCAAATCACCAAGCCAGCTTATACCGTTCGCTTCCGTTGGAATAACGGTGATATAGCATTCTGGGATAATCGCGCCACTGCACATTTAGCTCCTCAAGATTTGGATCATCTAGACGTTGAGCGCGTACTTTATCGCACTACAATTACAGGTGATATTCCAGTTGGACCAGATGGTTTCCGCTCCCAAATCGTTGAAGGTGAGATATTTAATAGCCAATTACCAACTGTCTTTAAGCAAAGAGCAGAAAAATTGGTAGCAGAGCCAGCACTTGTCTAAGTGTATCCAGGGTGGTAGGGGCGCAAGGCCTTGCGCCCCTACAGGTTTCTGCGTTAGGTAAGGATTTTACGGTTTTGTTTACTTATAATCTTTTATACTAAATATATACAGCTATAAATCTATCAGAATAGTGTATTTTAATGTATACTACTGAAGTTTGATATTTCACCTTGTATAGCAAAGTAATTATGTCCGGTAAATTTTCTCTATTTGTACTATGGGAGTTTGGTATTGCTCTGGTAAAAAAGTTACTCAAGCAGAATACCCGCAACTTTTGCCTATTGTTTGCGATCGCAATGGGTTTGACTTTAGTTATTTCTGCTTGTTCCCCCAACAACAATCCTGGGACAGTTCAGACATCTAATTCAAATAGCACTTCCAGTCAAACGAATAATAATACTGTAATTCGGATTGGTTATCAGAAATCAGCAACTATCCTCTACTCATTGAAAGCGAAGGGAGACTTAGAAAAAGCCGTACATGCTACTGGTGGTTCTGTGACCTGGACTGAATTCCCTGCTGGTCCTCCCATGTTAGAAGCCTTAAACGTTGGTAGTATTGACTTTGGCTATACAGGAGAAGCCCCACCAATTTTTGCGCAAGCAGCCGATACCCCCTTAGTTTATGTTGCTTGTGAGCCTTCACTCCCCAAAGCTGAGGCGATTATTGTCCATCAAGATTCACCGATTAAAACCCTAGCTGATCTCAAGGGTAAAAGAGTTGCTTTTGCTAAAGGTTCTAATGTTAATTATCTAGTTGTCAAATCTTTAGAAAAGGCCGGATTGAAATACACTGATATCAAACCTACCTTTCTGACTCCAGCTGATGCTAGAGAAGCTTTTGAAGGTAAAAACGTTGATGCTTGGGGAATTTGGGACCCATACTTAGCTGCTGGTGAACAAGCAACAAAAGCACGCATTTTGACAAATGCAACTGGGTTAGCTCCGAATCGAGGTTATTATCTGGCTGCTAAATCTTTTGTAGAGAAAAATCCCGAAGCTGTAAAAACGATTTTGGCTGAAGTGAATAAAGTTAGTAGTTGGGCAAAAAATAATCCTGCTGGAGTTGCTAAATTACTTTCACCTGTTTTAGGTATAGATGAATCCGTGTTAGAAACAGCAGAAAAACGACACGATTATGGTGCGATACCATTGACAGAGGAAATAATTAAAGATCAACAAGAAATTGCTGATACATTTTATAAAATCAAATTGCTTCCTAAGCAAATCAATGTTAAAGATATTGTTTGGCAAAGTAATAAATAACTTGTAGAAGGTGGTTAATATGGTGGGAGATATTAGTACACAGCAGATAAAAATTGATGTATTAGTCATTGGTGGTGGGACTGCGGGGACGATGGCTGGTGTTAAAGCTAAACAAGCAAATCCTAATGCTGATGTGTTGATTTTGGAGAAAGCTAATATTCGCCGTAGTGGAGCGATCGCTATGGGAATGGATGGAGTTAATACAGCAGTTATTCCTGGCAATTCGACTCCAGAACAATATGTGCGTGAAATTACAATTGCTAACGATGGTATTCTCTACCAAAAAGCCGTCTATGCAACTGGTAAATTAGGGTATGAAACCATTCAAGAATTAGAAACCTGGGGTGTGAAGTTCCAAAAAGATCCCCAAGGAAATTATGATGTCAAACAAGTACATAGGGTAGGGAAATATGTGTTACCTATGCCAGAAGGTAAAGATTTAAAAACCATTCTTACCCGCCAAGTTAAACGCCATAAAGTGAAAGTTACCAATCGAGTGATGGCGACGAGGGTATTAGTCAAAAATGGTAGAGCGATCGGAGCAATTGGGTTTGATGTGCGCGGTGGTGATTTTGTCGTTATTCAAGCCAAAGCTGTTATTCTTTGTACAGGCGCTTGTGGACGTTTAGGATTACCTGCGTCTGGATATCTCTATGGAACTTATGAAAACCCCACAAATGCGGGGGACGGCTACTCAATGGCTTATCACGCAGGAGCAGAATTAAGCAATATTGAATGTTTTCAAATCAATCCCCTAATTAAAGATTATAATGGACCAGCTTGCGCCTATGTTGCAGGTCCTTATGGCGCTTATACAGCCAATGCAGAAGGAAACCGTTTCATTAATTGCGATTATTGGAGTGGTCAAATGATGCTGGAAATTTGGAAGGAATTAAATTCTGGTAAAGGTCCAATCCAAATGAAGATGACTCATTTAGATGAAGATACAATATCAGAAATTGAATCTATATTATGGGCAAATGAGCGCCCAAGTAGAGGTAGGTTTCATCAGGGTAGAGGGGAAGATTACCGCACTGATGGTGTAGAAATGAATATTTCAGAAATTGGTCTGTGTAGCGGACATAGTGCTTCCGGTGTGTGGGTAAACGAAAAAGCAGAAACTACAGTTCCTGGATTATATGCTGCTGGAGATATGGCGAGCGTTCCCCATAATTATATGATTGGTGCTTTCGTGTTTGGTCGATTAGCTGGAGAAAATGCTATTGAGTATATTCATGACTTACCACATTTAGAACCGGAGATAGATGTTTTAGCAGCGGAACAAGCTAGAATATATGCACCGTTAAATCAACCAAATGGTATTCCTCATACCCAAGTTGAATATAAGTTACGCCGATTAGTGAATGATTACCTACAACCACCGAAATCCGGTCATAAAATGCAGATTGGATTGAATAATTTTCTCGGTTATCATGAGATTTTATCTCAGATGGGAGCTCGTGATCCACATGAACTAATGCGCTGTATGGAAGTCCATTTTATTCGAGATTGTGCGGAAATGGCAGCACGAGCATCTTTATATCGTCGAGAAAGTCGTTGGGGGTTATATCATTATCGGTTGGATTTTCCGGATAAAAATAATCAGGAATGGTTTTGTCACGTTAATTTGCGTAAAAATGAATTAGGTGAGATGTTTTTATTTAAGCGTCAGGTTGAGCCTTATATTGTTGAGGTTGATTTACAAACTGAAGTGTATAATGTTGCGGTTAAATAAATCAATGGTTGATCAAATTTTACTGATGAAGGAAATAATAACGCTATGGCTTTAATTACACAAAGAGTAGATGTCCCGGTAATTGTTGATGAATCTAAATGTCTGGAAAAATGTGTTGCTTGTATTGAAGTTTGTCCTTTAGATGTATTAGCAAAAAATCCAGAAACGGGAAAAGCTTATATGAAATATGATGAATGTTGGTTTTGTCTACCTTGCGAGCAAGAATGTCCAACCAACGCAATTACAGTACAAATTCCCTTTTTATTGCGTTAGGATGTAGAAATGTTTACCGATACAGATTCAGAATTAAGTCAATGGTTGGAAATGCTGCGATCGCCCTTGTTAAGTGATCGCCTAGTAGCAGCAAAATCTCTCCAGTATTTGGGAGAAGACGCAGCAATGGATGCTCTAATTACTGCTTTAGAAGATGAAAGTACGGCAGTGCAAAAAATAGCGATAAGTGCGATCGCCGAACTTGCTAATGCGATCGCTGTACCTGCTTTACTCAAATCCCTCACCTCTCCAGATGCAGAAATTAGGGCTGTAGCATTATCAGCTTTAGGTGAATTAATCACCGCAGAGCATTTGTCATTATTACTAGATTCATTAACTCAACCAGATATCAACCTCCAGCTTAATATACTAATTTTGTTGCGGAAGATCCATGATACTCAATCACTTTCCGCGATCCTATCTTTCTTAGACTCAGAAAATTCCCAACTGCGAGAAACTGCTATCACCACTCTCCGTTATTTGAATCAAGTCCAAACATGTCCACCAGCCTTATCATTAATTAACGATATTGATGATCACGTCCGTCGCGCAGCAGCTTTAACTTTAGGACATTTAGCAGATGAAGAAGTTGTCAAATTATTGAGTCAAGCACTGATTTCCGATCCTGATTGGCAAGTGCGCCGTAATGCAGCTAAATCCCTGGCGCTTCATGCTAATTCCCCAGCAATTCCCGCATTAAAAATTGCTCTAAAAGATGAAAATTGGCAAGTGCGGAAATTGACACTGCAAGTATTACAAAAAATACCAGATATTGAACTTTTATACGAACTGATTGAAGCATTAACAGATGAATATTCTGATGTCAGGAAAGAAGCTGCTATTGTGCTTGGTAATCTAGGAAGTTCTCATGCTCTAAATGCTCTTCAGCAAGCTTTAGATGATCCTGACATAGATGTGCATATTTACGCAGAAAGAGCAATTAAAAAAATTCACAATCATACTTGATCGAAAAGTGATAGAAACACCTCCAAGCGACTTCCAGCAACAAGAAGTTATCCAACTCCTCAAACAAATAATCGAACCAACCCTAAAAAATGATATTATTAGCTTGGGAATGGTGCGAAACCTGCGCATAGTTGATGACTACATTTACCTGCGTCTTTATCTTGGTTCCCAGCAACAGGATTTACAATTAGTCATCCAAACTACTTTATCATCACTTACTTGGTGCAAAAAAGCTTATATTCAAATTTGCACAATTCCTGGAGTCAAAACAACCTTAGCGATCTCTAGCGGGAAAGGAGGAGTGGGAAAATCAACCACCGCAGTTAATCTAGCAGCAGCTTTAAAATTAACAGGAGCGAAAGTTGGTTTATTAGATGCTGATGTCTATGGTCCCAATATTCCCCCAATGCTAGGTTTAGGAAAATCTGAAGTCACAGTTATGGATACCATTAATGGTCAGAAATTCCTCCCCCTAGAAGCTCATGGTATCAAAATCATATCTGTGGGACTATTAGCAGAACCAGAGCGTCCCTTAGTTTGGCGTGGACCAGTTTTGCATAAAATCATCACTCAATTTATCCAGCAAGTTGAGTGGGGAGAATTAGACTATTTATTCATAGACTTACCTCCTGGTACTGGAGATGCGCAAATTACTATTGCGCAAGAAAGCCCGATTTCCGGTGCAATTTTGGTAACGACTCCCCAAGAAGTTGCTGTTTCTGATGTGCGTCGTAGTATCTATATGTTTCGCGAAGCAGGAGTTCCTGTTTTCGGTATTATTGAGAATATGAGTTATTTTATGGGTGTAAACGGCGAAAAACATCAAATTTTTGGTAGCGGTGGTGGTGAAAAATTGTCAGCAGAACTGCAAATACCTCTTTTAGGACAAATTCCCCTTGATTCCAGTATCTGTGACGGTGGTGATAGAGGAGTACCGATCGCTCTGACCCATCCTGATGCAATTACAAGCCAGGTGTTTATAAAAATTGCCCAAAAAATTATCAGCTACTTTCATTAATTTTGCGATTAGATGTGGTGTAGTTAAAAACATTTCTATAGAATAGAATTTTCCTTCCTGATTATAGGATTGATCATTCTCTGTGAGTTGCTTACTTCCTTACTTTATCGGTTACTTTAGATTGCTATTTTGTTTATTTCTGACATTTTTGGGAATTATAATACTAAGAAAATAAACTATGATTCCTACAATCCCCAATTCCTTCCACAACCATTCTTTGAAATTTTTACGGCTACTGCGCATTTGATATTCTTGCAAATAAGCATCAAATTTCCTAACAGCAGCTAGTTCTTCTTTAGATTTGTTTAATTGAAAACGAGCAGTATTTAATTCATTTAATAATGATCTAACCTCATTCATGGTTTCAGTTTCAATCAAAATAGATCTTAGCTGATTCAAAATAGATTTAGCATTAATAGTTTTGCTTTCATATATATCAACTATTTTTTTAAGTTCCTCGATACCATTGTCAATTTTTAGAGAGAGATTATTGGTTTCATCATTCAGTTTAATAGCTCTTTTCTCAGATTCATAAGTTTCTTCTTTATTTTTTTCAATCAAGATAAGGGATTCTTGGATATTTTTTAAAAAATCATTATTAATACCTAACATATGTAAATCTTGAGGAAGGGATTTCAAAGGTAATAACCTCTCTTCAATAGCCTTAATATCGATCAAGATAGATTTTATTTCAACTGAAATAATTTTAACATCATTAACTTTTTCCTCATAATCTTTAGCATTGTCAGTGATCTTTTTAGATAGGTTGTGAGCATTTTCGTTAAAATCAATAACTTTTTGTTCAGCCTCATAAAATTCTTCTTTATTCCTTTGAATTAGGGTAAGAATTTCAGTGATGTTTTTTAATTTGTTGTCAATATCTAACGTTTTTATTTCTTCAGAAAGAGTTATTAATATTTTTAGCCTTTCTTCATTTGTCTTAATTGAAATTAAGACAGATTCCAGTCGATTCAATACTATCTGAGCATTCCTAGTTTTTTCCTCATATTTTTTGCAATCATTGCTAATTATAATAGAGAAACTATCAGTTTTCTGATTCAAACTAATAACTTTTTGTTCAGCTTTATAAATTTCTTGCCTAATTTCTTGAACTGAAATAAGAACTTCTTGGACTTTTCTTAAAAAATCACGATCAACACCTAGTTCTTCTAGTTCTTCAGGAAGATTTTTTAAAGGTTTTAGTCTTTGCTCAATAACTGTAAGATCATTTGAATGAGATTGTATTTTATCTGAAATTACATTTGCATTAGTAAGAGTTTCTTCATATTTAATAGAGATATCATTAATCTTCTCGAAAAAGCTATCGGCTTGTTCATTCAAGTTAATAACTTTACTTTCAGCCTCATAAATCTCTTTTTTCTTTTTCTCAATTGAGTTAAGAATTTGACGGAAACTTTTTAATTTTTTCTCAATGTCTAGCGCTTGTAATTCTTCATGAATATTTTTTAATGGGTTTAAGTTTTTATCAATATTATTAATTGTGACTAAGTTTTCATTAATATTTTCCTGTATTTCTACGATGAAACTTCTAGTCCGCTCAAGAGATGTGCGAGTAGTTTGAATTTCTTCAATTAATTTTTTGGTTTCATCAATTTCTTTTACTTCTTTTAGAACTTTTTCGGCTTTCTGAATTGACTCATTAATAACTCTAGATAGATTTTCAAGTTCGCTTGCAACATTCCAATCTGGTGAGTAGTTCATTTTAATTTTCCTCTCTTAATTCGATATTTTACTTGTAATTTTATCTATAGTCAAGTTGCATAATAAAGATACAAAATTAGAATTTCTTAACCAACTTGGATGTTTTTCTAATGATTCCCTAAATGGGTAATCTTCAGGAAGTGGTATTCCTATGATTGCTTTTAATCTGGTTGCTTCGTAAACTAGATTTTGACTTTCTAGATCACTAGCGATCGCATTTAACAACCGCTTATACTCTTGAGGTTGATCATTTTCTATTAGCGAAGCTTCATTAAATGCTTCCCAGGATCTAGATAGACTTCTCAAAATTAGGCATTTTAACGGAACTCTATCTACAGCATCGCGAATTTGATCTATTTGGGATAATTCATTAAGACGAAACTCTATAGACTGGTTTCTAAGTTGTTCTATTAATCTTGTTTCAACTTCATTTATTTGATCATCACTGAATTTTGCTAAACGCAAAGCTGGATAGGTATCCCAATATATTTGTAATGGTTGAGCATTCATTCCTTCATCAAGTAAGTTGTATATTGTATTATAGTCTCTAAATAAAAATTCAGAGTTAGAGTATTCGCTAATCCAATTTATTAATCTGTCCGTATCTTCTGGGCTAAAAAAATCACACATTTTAAAAAAATCTCCACCAATTCGACAAATTTCCGCAGTAGTGGATATTACTAACAATCTATATCTTGGACGAGTAAAAGTAGTGTACCACTTATTAGATTCTTCAAAAGTTGGGTTTCCTGTTCCATCAAAAATACAGAACGTAATACAGGCATCAAATTCACGTCCCTTGGACTGCTCTATACTTAGATAGTCTATACCATCTAAATTGTTATTTTCTGGGAGTCTCATATAAATCACAGTAACTCGATTAGATAACTTCTTAAGCAATGAGCATTCACCCGAATTATTTGATTGCTGCTTAATTTTTTCATTGAGTTTTTCCAAAAACACTAATCCCTCTTCAACTGATGAAACCTCTAATATTCTAACTGGTTCTCCGACTTCAAAAGTATCATTTGGATTACAAACCTCTGGTAGGTGTTTGCCTTTGATATCTCCCCTTTTTTGTGCAAAAGTATGAAATGCATTAGCAAATTCTAGAATTTTACCTGTATTTCGATAGTTATACTTAAGAGTACGAGGTGTACCTAACTCAAGTGAACCCCAGTTAAAATCAACAGGTTGAATTCTTTGGTTCATATCTCCTAATAGATACAGAAGCACTGAGTGTCCTTGCTTTTGCCATCTATTGAGCATATTTATGATAGATTTAAGTTCACTTAGAAGATAATCTTGTGTCTCATCAAAAATAACAATAGAAGTCCCACTTTTATTTTGTTGTGGTAAAGGCAATTCATTTGCTAACACTTCTAAGCTATCTAACCAAGGTTTTTTTCCTTGTAGTTTAAGTCTATCCTTCCATTTTTGTTGATCTATCCCACGAAGTTGATTTATCCGATCTTTATTATCTATATATATCGGATGAGAAGATATCTTTTGCTCATTTCCATTATAAATAAAACTTCTATAAAGCATTAAATCTTGTAAAGTTACTTCATCTTGAATGGTATGAGTTTTTTTAGCTTGAGTCTCCAGTGCATTTAATTCCTCATCCTTAGAGGCAATTTCAGGATAAAAACTTGGAGCTATATAGGCAATCCATTCTTCAAATTCTCCTACGAAAAAATTATCATGTTCTTGCTGCAATATAACCTTTATATTGGCAAACTCCTTAACTTCTTTACATAATGTTTTTGGTAGAATTAAAGCAACATTCCATTGATAATTATCGAAGAATTCACAAGCTATTAGAGCGGCACACACAGTTTTCCCTGTTCCCGGAGAGCTTTGTAGTGAAAAACTTGAAATTTCATCTTTATGCAAATATGTCCATGGTATCTTAATTTCAAATACCTCTCTTTGAGACTTAGTTAAAACTGGAGAGTACAAATAACCACCATAAATAAACTGATACCATGAAGCCTTACTTGTTTTATCCCACTCATATGACGGTATATCAAGTATTCTGTCTTCTTTAATTTTTAAAACATCAGATACTTTTAAAAGATTAGTTGTATTTTGATTTTCTGATATATTTTTATAAACTTCCTTTCGTAAACCTACTTTAATTATAAGAGTTGAGTTAAACCCATTTTTTTTCCATATAACTCTTACGTCACCTTTTGCTGTCCTCCATAAATTTTCATATCCTTGAAGTTTGCGATGATCTCCTAATTCACCTTCACTTATATCCCTGATTACGTTTGCCGCATCTTCAAGATTTTGATATGGCAGTTTCTGCATTTCCTTGAAAGCCGTACGGACGATTTGAACCACACATTCAGGCATAATCTTTCATTTTTAATACTTTATCTAGCTTATGTATATCTATTGAGTACTAGTATAACGAAATTTTCGCCAATAAGCGCACTTTTATAATAACTACACATTTCTCTTATTTAAGAGTGTTTAGACATAGTATGTCGCATATAAAAGTTTATAGACTTGAAAAAATTGTGTGGAATGTTGCGGTGATTGAACTGAACGTTTGCCGAAGCCATCGCTTTCTCTAAACCCAAGAGTCCTACACTCATTTATAACTAAACCACGAGTTAAATGAATCCATTTATACATAAGGTAGATTTTGTTTTGGGATAATAACATGGTATGAGTATACCTTAAATGCTATAAATACAGCTACAACCAGGAGGAATATAAACTAAATCATAGGCTATGCATAAAGGCTGGTACAGCGATCGCACACCAAAAATACTAATTTTGCGATAACATCCACTTGAGAAAACCTAAAATTATTTCAACTGGTGGTAATGGATATTCAGTAATGTCAATCCTGACTGAATTACCTTCTAGTTGGAGAAATTTCCAAGCAGTTCCACTGGTAACAGAACCGAAAATGGGAGAAATATTTATATTGTTAGCATCATTAAATTTTTGCACAGCTACCATTTCCGCAATACACTGACCTAAACCACCATTCAGATTTTCTTTTTTGGCTGCTATAATTACAGCGACTGGAGCTTGAATCTCTAATTGAGTTGGTGATTTACTAATCAAAAAATCACAGATACCGTTGAGTCCAAGTTGAGGATCTACGCTAAAGTCTTCTCCAGAAAAGAGACTAACTTGATGCTTCAATAATCGTCGAACTGCGGTTAACACTGGGCTAATTATCCATTCAGAACGTGCTTTTTCGCTACCCCTAGCCAGTACTAATGGTAAACCTTCCGCTAGTTCTTGACGTAGCAAATCATCCGGTTCTACGGGAATTATCTCTGGGAAAAACTTCCCTCCTTCATCAATGGCGATCGCTAACTCCTGGCGGACTTTTTTCAGTGTAAAATCACTATAAGGCATAATTATAATCACTGCTCCCTTTATGATTTACCAATATTTGCTTAAAGATTACTATCCCTGCTCTCCTACCCGGTTGGGTTTTGCTATTCCTCAACCCAACCTACATGCCTTTTTTGGGAAACTTGTTGTCGGCTAAAAAAAATAGTACTATAATATATAGTATGAAGCACATGGGTCCGTAACGGTTTCGACAGGTTGGCGAAAGCTACTCTGTGATTCAGGTCGAGAGCGAGTCACCTCTCGCAAATCAAAGACTCAAAAAACAGTAAATGCGAACAATCTCGTAAAATTTGCTCGTAAGCCAGCCGTAGTAGCTGCCTAATAACCTCTTTCAGGTCCGAGCGTTTCTAGTTTGACTCCGTTAAGGACTAGAGACAACCCCCAACGGATGCATTAGCAAGTGTTCTCTGGTTGGCTTGCTGATTAAGACTTAATCAGAGCATCCTACGTTCGGGATAATGAACGATTCCCGCCTTGAGGGTCAGAGAGGCTAAGCCTGTGAATGAGCGGGGGGTCAATACCCAATTTGGACAGCAGTTCGACTCTGCTCGGATCCACTAAAATGACAAATAATTAGTCAACTAATCCACTTAAGCATTCAAGCTCTAAGTGGATTTTGTTTTTGGTGGAAACGATCAAAATAGCTGATTTAAACTTATTAGCTGCTAAAGTATCTAAGAAATAGTGCTAAAATTACACAGTAAGTCTATCGATAAACAGTAGTTTACTTAATTAGATTTTGTCCAAATCACGAAAATAAAGACATTGGCCAGTTATGAAGCTGATTGTACCAACAGAAATTTTTAGCGAACTTGCATCACTTCTACCTAATGATACCACTTTAGTTTCTGTAGATAGTGAGGGTAATATAGATGGTGATGGAACGGATGCAGAAGTCTATTATAGTTGGTTTTATCTCAAACCAACAACTTTACATCGCGTACTAGACGCTGCGCCTCAACTTCGTTGGCATCATGCCCCAAATGCTGGTGTAAATCATATTTTGACACCCAAGTATGTAGAGCGTGGCTTGATGCTGACTAATGGGGCTGGGACTCATGGTATTGCTATTTCCGAGTTTGTAATCGCTTATTTACTTGCTTATACTAAGCAACTTTCAAAGCTATATAAGTTACAATCTGAACATAATTGGCAGAGAGGCAATGTAAGTCAAGAATTATTCGGACAGACTTTATTAATTATTGGCGCAGGTGGTATTGGACAGGAAATCGCTGTACGAGCTAAAGCTTTTGGAATGCGTATTTTGGGTAGTTCACGTCATCCTAAGCCATTACCTAATTTCGACAAAATAGTTGGTGCAAATGAGTGGAAGGAATTACTTCCAGAATCACATTTTGTAGTTATTGCGACACCTTTGACTCCAGAAACCAAGGGAATGATTAATCAAGAAACCCTACGTTTATTCCGACCAGATGCCTATTTGATTAATATTGCACGGGGAGCAATTGTGGAAGAATCAGCACTGATCGAAGCTTTGCAAGCAGGATGGATCGCTGGAGCAGCTTTAGATACTGTATTTACAGAGCCACTACCGCCAGAAAGTCCTTTGTGGTCATTACCCAATGTTTTTATTACGCCCCATTGTTCTGGAAATAGTCCCCGAGTTAAGGAGCGATCGCTGAACCTATTTTTAGATAATTTCCACCGCTATCGCCAAGGAGAACCCTTACGTAATTTAGTAGATCAAAATGCTGGTTATTAGGGAAAAATCTCAAGAGGATGAATGCGTAGGGGCTCGTATGCCTTGCGCCCCTACTTCGACCCAATACCCTGAAATAGAATAGCTAGAGTACGACGCATATAAACTTCTATTGACTCAGTTGTAGGCATAAAGACGACCGCATAGTATATCGCTCCGGACAAGATATCTATAATCAGATCTATGTCTGCATCCTTGTCAATTTCACCTCTCAACTTGGCACGTTCCAGCACCTGAGAAAATGCCTCCCGTCGCAGCTTGGTATATTTTGTCTTGTATACCTGAGCAAATTGAGGATTGCTAGAGGCTGTACTAATAATCAGAGCTAGTGTCTGACGACCAAGGGGACTATCTATTGTTTGAGCTGCATGATTGGTCAGGATATCTACATCTCCCCAAAAAGTCCCAGTATTTGGGATTGGTGAATCTTCCCTCAGACTTTCTATGGCATCTGCAACTAGTTCTTCTTTAGAGGTGTAACGGCGATAGATAGTTGTTTTTCCTACCCCAGCCCGAGCAGCGATCGCTTCTATACTGATACTTTGATAGCCAACTTCCGCAAGCAAGTCTAGGGTTGCTTGCAGAATTGCTTGGTCAGCGTGGATACTACGTGGCCTTCCGGGGAAAGTTTTAACTTGTTTAATCATAAAAACTCTTTTTACCTCTGTTAATGGAATTCCTTGATTATTTATATATGATACGCTACAGTAGCGTATATATTCCAGTGAACTAAGAATTACGAACTAGTAATTAAGATGAAAATGTCTAAATCTACCGTACCTTATGATATTAAAAACCCCAATTTAGAAAAGACTGATAGCGAACTCGGTCTCAAGCTGACACCTACTGATGACATACAGTTGAAAACAGAAGGAACACGAAAATCTAGTTTTTTCCCAAAATGGGGATGGCTACTCATATTAGGAGCAATAATTCTAGCTGTTGTGGGGCGCATGGGCTGGCAATGGTGGCAATTTCAACAAACCCATACAAGTACTGATAATGCTCAGGTTAATGGCTATATTTCTCCCATTGCTGCCAAAATCACAGCCACAGTCAAGCAAGTTAACATCAAAGAAGGTGATTATGTCAAAATCGGGCAGCCTCTGATTATATTAGAAGACCCAGATTTGCATCTCAAGGCTCAACAAGCTCAAGCAAATTTAGCAGCCGCAAAAGCTCAATTACAGAGTGCGACAGATACGGTACCTCTCACCAGTCAAACAAACAGCACCCAATTACAGCAAGCTCAGGCAAATTTGGTGGCGAGTCAGTCAACTGTAACCGCAGCTAAAGCCGATGTTATTCAAGCTCAAGCAATGGTAAATACCGATCTGGCAAAAGTTGCTCAAGCTCAGACTGATGTAAAAAAGACTCAAACTGATTTCCGTCGATATAATACCCTGTATCAGCAAGGAGCGATCACCGCCCAACAACTTGATACTGCAAAAGCTGCTTTTGACAGCGCTGAGGAGAATTTAATTGTAGCCAAGGAAACTGTTGCTCAAGCTCAATCTCAAGTCAACAACGCTCAAGCCCAATTGCAGAAAACCATCGCTCAAGCCGAAGCAGCCAAAGGACAGGTAGCTCAAATCAAGGCTTCCCATCGACAAGTTAGAGTACAGCAGGGTCAGAAAAAACAGGCACAGGCGCAGGTTGAACAGGCAGAAGCGGCTCTAGCCCTAGCTCTACAACAGATTCAATACACCACGATCAAAGCTCCTCTGAGTGGTTATGTTGGCGAGTTAACAGCCCAAGTGGGAGAGAAAGTAGTTGCAGATCAACCCATATTATCTATTGTTCCTTTAGAGACTAACCGAATTTATGTAGAAGCTAATTTTAAAGAAACAACATTGAAAAACTTGCGTATTGGGGAATCAGCAGAAGTCGAAATTGATGCTTATCCAGGGGAAGTCTTTCCAGCGAAAGTCTCTGCTATTAGTCCAGCAACTGGAGCAAATTTCGCCCTTTTACCTCCAGATAATGCCACTGGTAACTACAACAAGGTTGTGCAGTGGTTACCAGTCCGGTTGAGTTTTAATTCTGATGCCGATCCTCAACATCAGTTGCGTCCAGGACTAAGTGCAAAAGTTACAGTCAATACTGTGGTTAATACTCATGACTACCATCAATAAACGTTTCTCTGAAATTCCGAAAAAACCTGCAATTGTTGATCAAAAAGATTATATCGAAGGACCTTTGAAGTGGGCGATCGCCTTAACAGCTTCCTTAGGAGCGATTTTAGAAGTAATTGATACTAGTATTGTTAACGTAGCTCTCACTGATATTCATGCTTCCTTGGGGGCGACTTTGAGTGAAGTAGGCTGGGTAGTTAGCGGATATGGAATCGCCAACGTAGTCTTAATTCCCTTATCTGCATGGCTAGGCGATTACTTTGGGCGTAAAAGCTACTTTATCTTCTCACTAATTGGTTTTACGATTTCCTCTGTTTTGTGTGGGATATCCTACAATCTAACAATGTTGATCGCAGCCAGAATACTCCAAGGTTTATGCGGTGGTGGATTACTAGCAAAAGCCCAGGCGATTTTATTTGAGACCTTTCCTCCATCTGAACAAGGATTAGCCCAAGCAGTTTTTGGCGTGGGTGTGATTGCTGGACCAGCAATTGGTCCGACCTTAGGAGGATTCTTAGTTGATGGTTTAGGCTGGCGCTGGATTTTCTTGGTGAATATTCCCTTTGGTATAGTTGCAGTAGCTATGGCTATGGCGTTTTTACCCAAAAATAAGGAGAAGAACGACACGAAAAACCAAGCTGTTGATTGGTTGGGGATTGGGTTATTAATTGTGGCTGTCGGTAGCATTCAAACTGTATTAGAACAAGGGGAGACAGAAGGCTGGTTTTCCTCCAGGTTCATCGTCACTCTGGCGATCGCTGGTATTATCGGCTTAGGATTATTTATTTGGCGAGAACTGAAAACAGATCACCCTGCTGTGAATTTGAGAGTTTTGCGTCACCGTTCTTTAGCTGCGGGAAGCCTTCTGTCAGCAGTAGTGGGTATGGGACTTTACGGTACACTATTTGCTGTGCCAATATTTGCTCAGAGCGTCCTGGGATTTACAGCAACACAAACAGGACTATTATTAGCGCCTGGAGCTTTGGCATCTGCAACTGGGATGATATTACTCGGTAAATTAAGTAATATAGTTGATCCCCGATTTTTAATTATCATCGGTGCTGTTGGCTCGTCTGGAGTCATGTTTCAATTAGCAACAATTACCCCACAAAGTGGGACAGACGATCTATTTTGGCCTTTGGTGTGTCGCGGGGGTTTTACTGTATTTATGTTTCTCCCTTTGAGTTTGGCAGTTTTAGGACCGCTACCCAAACAAGATATTTCTGCTGGTTCTGGTTTCTACAATTTAACTAGACAATTAGGTGGTAGTATTGGCATCGCCCTACTGACTACTCTCCTTGACCGCAGAGAGACTTTTCATCGAAATATCCTGTTAGCTAAACTTAGCGCTTATGACCCAGAAACCCATCAACGTCTTGATTTGCTCAATCAATTACTTCAAAGCCAAGGTATGAATGTAGCCAGAGCAAAACAACAAGCACTAACTTTATTAAGTCAAACAGTAGATACTCAAGCGGCTGTTTTATCTTATGCAGATTGCTTTCGAGTTGTGGGAATAGGATTTCTTTGCTCTTTACCTCTGTTACTATTTTTGGGTAAAGGTCGTGCGGGAGCGAAAGCACCAGTCGGTCACTAGCACTATTAGGAGACATCATTATGGTTACAAAATCACAAGATGTATACAAGAAAAAGAACAAAGTATTAAGCACAAAAGTCAAGGGTCAGAAGGGTCAAAAATATTTTTACGAAGGGAAAACACGCAGTGCTTTTCTCATTGCTAACACTGGCTGCATTTTTAACTGCTATCATGTAAGCAGTGTTATTAAGTTAGACTACAAAGTAATTAGCTATTCTATGAAGATTAGTGGCTAATTATTTCATTGCATTTATTTTGAATCAGCGCTAGCATCGGAATAGAAAATAAATTTAGTTCCTATTTTTTATATGGACTAAGTGTAGTATCACTAGATATTAGGCATAAATAGGTAACAATTAGATTTGAGGATTTTTTGTAGATCACCATCAACCACATACTCACCCGAAGGAAAATTTATTGAGCTTTCCGAGAATGCACCAAGTTGTTCAATCTTATCTACCAAATCAAAATATTTATTGATTTCTTTTACTCGGCTGTGAAAGTCCCTTAAAAAATATTTCATAGCATATTGTTTAGACAAGGTAAAGGATTCTTATGCTTTAGATACGTTCACCTTGGCTAATTAGTAGTGTTTCTTTAATATTTGTTGACGATGAATTCAGTAGATGAAAATCTCTCCCGTCCAGTTGTAAAATTATTCATAGTTTTTGGTCATGATGTTTTAACTGATCAAGATGCTGGTGATTTTTAGATTAAATAAAAATATTTTTGACCCAAGAGAGGCAGAGGGCAGGAGGCAGTAGGTAGAGAGTATATTTTTTGCCCTCTGCCACAGGGTCTGAAGCCCCTAAATTTATTTATGCAAATGCCAGTATCCAGTCACATTCCAAACTTTATCAAATCCTATATCTTGAGTAATTGCTATACAAGGGGGTATTAAAAAATCTTTAATAGTTGTCACAATTTCATCAAACCTGGGTTGTCTATCATCTTTATTTAACTTTTTTAAAAAAGCTATCCATTGTCTTTGTTTTTCTGGATCTTCAATAAATTCTGCTGTGAAAGCTAAAGGTTCTTTCATTGGTATACTTGTTTTACGTCGTTCAAAAGTGTTCTTTATAGCTTGATAAAGTAAATCTCCGCAAAATTCGTAGCTTTTACACAAATACCAAATATCATAAAAATCTTTTAAACGACTATTAATTATACCTAAATCAACTATTGCTTGAAATTTTTCAGCTATTACTGTCTCACGAGGATATATTTTTAACACTGGTTCTGGCATACCTAAGATGGTATTAATTACTTCTTCCTTAGCATCAGGTGTAACGACATCACCAAATCCAATATCAATTTGCATATGAGATGAATGACTACCCAGTTTTCCCATTAGTTTAATTCTTACTCCTTCATATTGCTGATCTTGTTTGATTATTTCTCCTTTAACTGATGCGGGTAAGAAAATAACTCCATCTTCTTGACACTCTATTAAACAAAGTTCTCTAAAAATATGCTCTATATCTATATTTTTATGACTACCAAAGGATAAAAAGTCTAAATCTCTTGTTGGTCTATGCTCTTCTCCACTCCATATCTTGAATAATGTAGCTCCCTTTAAAATATATTCTCGCCGATATGGAGATTGACTAAGCCTATATAGTAGCCTTTCAGCACCATAGCGATTTAGTACATAATTATACTCTTCTTTTCTGTTTTTAGATAGGTTCTTCAATCTGTCTTGAATAGAGGCTGTTATATTAGATTTCATTCAATTGAATTTAGATACGGTCGCATTATATTGTGTATTCGACAAATCTTAGCATAATGCCATAATTCATCAATTGTACATCTCCGTTCTCTCCGACATTCACGTAGTGCTTCAATAGCAACATCTAGGCCAATTTTGTGACGAAATTTAAAACAATCAGCAACTGTTTTAGCCAATGAATACATACGCACTGTAACTCCCTCTATTAGATGCTCTTCAATACCTTCCTCTAGAGCTTGACCAGACATATAAAAAATTCTCAGGGGTAGAAGACTGTCTTTTGGAGGACGTTGTTTATGGGATACAGCGAGCCAGATTTCATAAGGCGTTTGAGTGGTTAGTTGATAAAAACTCAGTACAGATAGAAGACAAACAACTGTCTTGGGAAATCTTTTAGCAGTTTCGGCTAGAGTATGATTCTCTGTAGTTTCTACTTCTGCAAAAGTGTAAATACCACGGGCTGAACGGGTAAGTAGTCCTTGTTGCTCAAATCGTCTTAGATATTCTCTGTGAATCCCTTTTGCTTCCATTTCTTTAGCGCTAATTATGCCGTTTTCACGGGCATAATCTAGTATGAGTTGTGCTTTAGACATAATAAATCAACTTGCTTGCTAGTTGGGCAGTGTGACAAACCATCGGCAAATATTAATAATTTCCTACACTTTATCACAATTTTTTCCTATGGTCAACTTGCAGCCAACCTAAATAATACGGAAAGTTTGATTCCCCAGTTCTATACGTAGGTATATTATCTATCTATATCTAACTGTATATCTTTAGCTAAACAATCTGTTTAGCTCATTTAACTTAGTTCTTATTGCTTGACAAACCAAAAAAAACAATGGTAGCCTTAATTTGTAAGTAAAGAGTCAACCTAATCTAGGCTGACTAAAGGTTAAAGTGATATATGGATAGTGGACTGGTTAGGAAAATTAGACAACAAAACCAAAACATTTATCTGTCTTCTTTTTCATTGGAGATCGTGTTTAAAGTGGAAAATTGGTCGTTCTTTCGGCCAAATGGAACTCCTCATTAATAATCTAATGTAGCGATATTTAATGATTTATAGAAAAGGCAAAAGAATCTATATATCAATGATTAATATCTGCTCTAATAGTGATTCTTTTTAAATTCATCTGTTGGGCAATTTGTAATTTGACTCACCGCAGAAGTCTATCCCTTAAAAGACTTAAGCGGCTGGTTTATTTTGCTCAAAACAGATAAATAGATAGAAAAATACAGGTAAAATTTACCATGTTAACCAAACAGACTATTAAATCTCCAGAAGATGTTAGAGATACATGGGCTGCATTAGATAATAGCAACCATGCAGAGAATTTTTCCCTGAAGGATTTTTTCCCAGCATTCGGTTCATCCTTGGCTGAACGGGTGAAACCTTGCTCTAATTGGCTACATACACCAAGTAGTTATATCAGTACAAATGCCTGTATGCTGACCTACTGCTCTCGTGAGGTGGTTGGTCCGGTTGAAAATCACACTCGGATCAAAGATCCGCTCAGTGGTGATATTCGGTCAATGCTGATGTTCGGCTCCAATAACTATTTGGGATTGACTACTCATCCCCATCTTATAGAAGCCGTAAAACGGGCTGTTGATGAATTTGGTGTCGGTATGGGTGGACCACCTCTATTAAATGGAATGAGTAGTCTCCATCGAAAATTGGAAGCCCGTATTGCTCAGTTTAAAGGATCTGAAGATGCTCTTCTCTTTGCTAGCGGATTTCAAGCACAGCTAGGATGGGTCAATGGTTTATTACGTGATGATGATGTTTTAATCTGCGATGAGTTGGTTCATGCTAGTCTATATGATGCCATTAAGCTTGTTTCTGTGGGTACTAGAGTCCGCGCTTTCACCTTCAAGCATAACAATTGCGAGGATTTGGAAAAGCGCCTGGTGAAATGTCAGCAATTAGAAACAGCAAATCGATTAATCTATGTCGCTGTCGAAGGTGTATATTCCATGGATGGAGACTTAGCTCCACTCCCAGCAATTCGTGAACTCTGCGATCGCTATGGTGCCATTCTGGTTGTCGATGATGCCCATGGCACTGGTGTTATGGGCAAAAAAGGCACTGGTACTGACGAACACTTTGGTCTCAAAGGCAGAATTGATGTTACGATGGGCACTTTCAGCAAGGCATTAGGCGTGACAGGTGGCTTTATCACCGCCAGTCGGGAGGTAATTGAATATCTGCGGTTCTTTGCTCGTTCTTATATGTTCTCTGCTTCTTTATCCACCCCCGTTGTGGCAGCCATCTTGGCTGGTTTTGACATTATTGAGCAGGAGCCAGAGCGAATCAGTCAATTGCGAGCAAATAGTAATTATTTGTTGCAGCAACTCCAAGCTAGCGGATTTCAAGCCAGTAGTGACTCTGCAATCATCCCTGTCAGAATCCCTGCTGAGATCGCGATTCGTACTCTGGCTTGGAGATTTCACCAAGAAGGTATCTTTGTTAATTCGGTTGAGTATCCTGCTGTTCCCCTGAATGCGCAGAGATTGAGAATCAGTGTCATGGCGACTCATACCCGTGAGGACTTAGATACATTTATTCACGTTTGCAAAAACCTAGACCGTGAATTTAGCATAGTCCGATAAATCTTGGCTCTAGTTGAGAGAATTGACTTATGGCTATTATATCCGATTTCCCAAAGCCTATAGACAGATTTTCAACTTTGATTGAATTACTGAGCTATAGAGCACAAAATCAACCCGAACAAAAGGCTTATATCTGGCTCAAAGATGGAGATATTGAAGCTAACAGCCTAACTTATAGAGAATTAGACCTAGAAGCGCGAGCGATCGCCAGTTATCTGCAGTCTCTGAAAGCCTCTGGTGAACGTGCTTTACTGTTGTATCCACCTGGTATAGAATTCATTAGTGCCTTCTTTGGTTGCTTGTATGCTGGTGTGGTGGCGGTTCCCGCTTATCCACCCCGACCAAATATGAACCTGTTCCGGTTACAGGCACTGATTGCAGATGCTCAAGCCAAAATTGGATTAACGACAAAATCCTTGTTAACAGACTTGGAAAATCGCTTTGATGAATATCCAGAATTGGCAAATATGCACTGGCTGAGTAGCGATCACTTTGACAGTAATTTCGCTGCAGATTGGCAACAACCACAACTAGATAAAGATACTCTAGCATTCCTCCAGTATACTTCTGGATCTACAGGAACGCCAAAAGGGGTAAAGATCGCCCATGAGAATTTGCTGTCCAACCAGAGAGCGATTAAGCAAGGCTTTGGACATACAAACGAAACCATTTTTGTCGGGTGGTTACCCCTATTTCATGATATGGGACTGATTGGGAACGTCTTGCAGCCTTTATATTTGGGTATACCATCCTTTCTCATGTCACCTGTAGCTTTTCTGCAAAAGCCTTTTAGATGGTTGCAAGCTATTTCTCATTACAAAGCTACTACCAGTGGTGGTCCAAATTTTGCTTACGATCTATGCGTGAGTAAAATTACTCCCGAACAGTGTTCTTCCCTTGATTTAAGCAGTTGGGAAGTTGCTTTTAATGGAGCCGAGCCGGTTCGGGCGGAAACATTGGAGAATTTTACTAAGTATTTCGCTCCTTATGGGTTCCGTCAGTCAGCGTTTTATCCTTGCTATGGTATGGCTGAAGCGACATTATTTATTTCTGGAGGTGAGAAAACATCTGCTCCAGTTGTGTACGAAGTTTCAGCAGCAGCTCTTGAGGAAAATCGCGTAGTAGCTGCTGAAAGTTGGGAAGAAAGTCGGAAAATTGTCGGTTGTGGTCGTACTTGGTTAGATGAAAAAATCGCCATTGTCGATCCCGAATCTTTAACCCCATGTCCTGTTGGTAAAGTGGGAGAAATTTGGGTGTCAGGTTCATCAGTGGCTCGTGGCTATTGGCATCAATTAGAGCAAACTGTGGCAACTTTTCAGGCTAAATTGGCACATCTGGGAGAAGTCCCATTCCTGCGCACAGGAGACTTGGGATTTATGCAAGATTCGGGTGAACTATTTGTCACCGGGCGACTAAAAGATGTCATTATTATTCGCGGACAAAATCATTATCCCCAGGATATTGAGTTAACGGTGCAAAACAGTCATGTAGGACTGCGATCGCATTGTGGAACAGTATTCACAGTCGAACAGAATGGACAACAGCGTTTGGTCATTGTGCAAGAGGTAGAACGAACCTATTTAAAGCAGTTAGTAGTCCAGGAAGTAGTGGGGAATATTACCGAGGCAGTGATACTTAATCACGGTTTACAAGTATATTCCACAGTATTAGTTAGACCTGGGAGTGTTCCCAAGACATCTAGTGGAAAAATTCAGCGTCAGGCCTGTAAGCGTCAGTTTCTAGATGGCACTTTACAAGTAATAGCGCATTGCAGTATAAATCAGCCTCAAGCCCTATTTAAAAAGTTAGAAGCTGATGTTACCTCACTCTTAGTAAAAGTGCAGCAAGAACATTCTAATTCTCAAAAACTGAATGTTTAAGGGGATGCAGAACCTAATGCAATTTTTGCGGTGGCTCAGGATGCCATGCAACTGGCGCGACTGGGAATTGCTGCTACCTGTATAGGGGGAATGAAACGCTGCGCTCAACTGATGCTACGTTATGCTACTCGACGGTCAATTGGCATGGAAATGCTAATAGATCAACATATTACTGTGTGCAAATTTGGACTGAGAGATATTTTCAAGTGAAAATATCTCATGCTAACAATGCTATTGAAGAAAATCTATTTAACCAGATTTTAATCGATACGAATCAGGTGGAAAATTTGATTAATCAATATGCAGACAAAATTGGTGATATCGAACATAATTTAGCTGGAGAAGAAAGCAATCTTGATCAATACCTATGTCAAAGATTTTAAACATCAATAATTTCTGGAGGATGTACAATATATGGAACTAAATGCTCAAATCAACCCTATGTTGAGTGGAGGTGAAATAGCCAGGATAACAATTCACAATGATTACTTACAAAAAATCCAAAGGCGTTTTGCTATAATCACTATTATAATTCCCATTATTGGGACAGTAATAGCACTCAAATCTGCTGGGGATTTTGGTATTAATGCTATGGAATTAGGACTCCTTTTTGTCTTTTGGTTTTTGACTATGATTGGAGGAGTTACTGTCGGGTTTCATCGGCTTTTTGCTCATGCAGCTTTTAAAACTCATCCATATATGCGGATAGCTTTTGCTATTTTGGGTTCGATGACAGCTCAAGGACCTATGATTAATTGGGTAAGCAATCATAGACGGCATCACCAATACAGCGATCGCATAGGAGATGCTCATTCTCCCAACCTCCACCAAGGAGGATTTTGGGGAAGTTTAACTGGAATATGGCATAGCCATGTTGGCTGGATAATTAACGGCGAAATCACCAATACTACTTTGTTTGCTAAGGATTTGCTCCAAGACCCGGTAATGAAAAAAATCAATCAATACTACTTACATCTAGTTTTTCTAGGTCTTGTAATTCCAGCTGTTCTTGGTGGAATATTATCGGGTACTTGGATTGGTATCTGGCAGGGATTTTTGTGGGGAGGGCTGGTACGGATTTTTTTAGTGCATCATTTAACTTGGAGTCTTAACTCCATTGTGCATCTGTATGGTAGTCGTCCTTTCAAAACCACTGAGCAGAGTACCAATAGTATTTGGCTAGCAATTCCTACGGGAGGAGAATCATGGCATAACAATCATCATGCTTTTCCTAACTCAGCAAAATTTGGCTTGGAATGGTGGCAAATTGATTTAGGAGGTTGGTTAATCCGCATTTTGGAAGTATTAGGTTTAGTTTGGGAAGTTAAATTTCCCACACGAGAAATGATTGAAGCAAAAAAAGCTAACTGATTTTTAGTCTAATTTTTGGAGGATTTATGCTTAGTCAACAAAGTCAATTTTTGAAAGTGTCTACTACAGAAATCAAAGAATGGTTGATTTCTTATATAGCAGATTTGCTAGAAATGGAGCCTGAACACATCGATGCAGAAACTCCTTTTGCCCGTTACGGTTTAGATTCATCGGTAGCGGTAATTTTAACAGGAGATTTAGGAAGTTGGCTGGGAAAAGACCTAGATTTGAGGGTAATTTGGGATTACCCCACAATCGCATCTCTAGCACAATATTTAGGTAAGTAACTGGTAAATAGCTGGTAAATAGCTGGCAAATAGCTTTGGTCAGGATTTTAAATATTTGAGAGAGGTACTGGAAATGGTTTTATCTACTGCACAAGAAATAAAACAAGAAACAAAAGACTACATTGCTCTAGCTACATCATTAGCTCAGGAGTTTGCTAAAACAGCGGTAGAACGAGATATCAAAGGTGGTAGTCCGACTAATGAACTCGCTCTGCTACGCAAAAGTGGTCTGCTTAAACTCCTGATTCCCAAAGAATATGGTGGATTTGGTCAAACTTGGGTTGTAGCGCTAAAAGTTATCAGAGAAATTGCCAAAGTAGATGGCTCACTTGGTCAACTTTTAGGATATCACTATGTCAATTCTACTCTTCCTGAATTCAATGGTACTTCCGAACAAAAAGCCCGGTTTTACAGGGAGACTACTCGCAACAATTGGTTTTGGGGTGATGCTGTTAATCCACGAGATCCTAACTTGGTATTAACGCAAGATGGCAAAAATTTTCGGCTAAATGGTACTAAAAACTTTGCCACAGGTAGTACTGGTTCTGACGTGATTGTAGCAACAGCAGCCAGGGGATATTTAGAGAATTTTTCCCCTACTGTTCCTAAGCATCGAGAAGCATTGGAGAATCTTCCCCTTGCTGTTGTTCCCACACATCGAGAAGGAGTAATTGTCAACAACGATTGGGATTACATTGGACAGCGCCAGACCGATAGTGGTAGCGTTACTTTCAATCAAGTCCTGATTTATCAAGATGAAATTCTGGGTGATCTTAATTCTCTTCATCCTCCTAGCCCCTTCTCCTCATTGGTAACACCCGCTTTCCAGGCAGTTTTTACCAATCTCTATTTAGGGATTGCATTAGGAGCTTTTGAGGAAGGTAGGCAATATACACTTTCTACAAGCCGCCCCTGGATTTTTTCACCTGCCCAGACGGCAGCTAAAGATCCTTATGTTATTGAGGAATATGGCAATCTCTGGGTGAGTTTGATTTCGACCATTAGCCATGTTGATTATGTAAACTCCGTTTTGCAATCAGCTTGGGAAAGGGGTGAATATCTAACAGCCACCGAACGGGGTGAAACTGCTGTAACTATTAGCACTGCGAAAGTTTTGAGTACACGAGTAGCATTGGAAGTGACAAATAAGATATTTGAAGTGATGGGAGCTCGTACTGCTGCAACAAAATATCGTTTTGATCGCTTCTGGCGCAATGTCCGTACTCATACTCTGCATGATCCAGTTGCTTACAAAGTTCACGAAGTAGGTGACTGGGTACTCAACAAACAAATCCCACTTTTCACCATTTACACCTAAGCCAGTTTTTCTCAAACCTTATCCCTCCTTTCCCTTTTAGGGAAAGGGGAAAGGTTATTGTAAAAATTAGGAGGATATAGAAACTTGTGCAGTTACACAATCAAAATCATGCTATGTTGAATTCAATCGAAGCAAAAAAGATCGTCATTCAAAATAATTACTTACAAAAAGTTCAAAGACAGTTTGCTATAGCTACTATCCTAATTCCTCTGATCGGGACACTAATAGCACTCAAATCTGCCAGGGATTTTGGGATTAACACCCTGGAACTAGCATTACTTTTTGTCTTCTGGTTTCTGACTATGGTGGGAGGAATTACAGTAGGTTTTCATCGCCTTTTATCTCACTGTGCTTTTAAGACGCACCCATCTATTCGAGTAGCTTTGGCTATTTTGGGTTCGATGACAGCTCAAGGACCTGTGATTACTTGGGTGAGCAATCATAGACGCCATCACCAATATAGCGATCGCATAGGAGATACTCATTCTCCCCATCTTCACCAAGGAGGATTTTGGGGAAGTTTAACCGGAATATGGCATAGTCATATTAACTGGATGCTTAATTGTGAAATCACAAATTCTACATTATTTGCTAAGGATTTGCTGCAAGATTCGGCGATGAAAAAAGTCAACCAACAATATCTAACTCTAGTCTTGTTGGGTCTTTTGATTCCGGCTGTTCTTGGTGGGTTATTCTCTGGTACTTGGACTGGTATTTGGCAAGGATTTTTGTGGGGAGGTCTGGTACGGATTTTTATAGTGCATCATTTAACTTGGGCGATTAACTCCATTACTCATTTATATGGTAGTCGTCCTTTTCAAACGAGTGAACGGAGTACTAATAATGTTTGGTTAGCAATCCCTACAGGAGGAGAAGCATGGCATAATAATCATCATGCTTTTCCTAATTCGGCAAAATTTGGGTTAAAATGGTGGCAAATTGATTTAGGAACCTATTTGATTCGGATTCTGGAAGTATTGGGATTAGCTTGGGAAGTGAAAGCTCCTACCCTAGAAATGATTCAAGCAAAAATTCCTAAAAAGATTGACGGTACTATCATGAAGTCCACTGATGCGATCACCTAGAAAACAAGCGCATATAAAACAGGTCAACCACTCCATAGCGGTTGACTGAAGTTTAACCATTGGCGCATCTTTATGCAGATGAAAATTTCTCTCATCCAGTTGTAGAATTATTAATAGCTTTTGGTCATGACGTTTTAACTGCTCAAGACCCTGGTAATGCAGGACAGATAATTCCTCTGATTTATGCTCTCTTATTATAATCTCTATCTTTAGAGAGAGGTAAAATAGTAAATCCTGCAAGTATTATTAGGGAATATTCAGCTTTAGTAATTTTCTCTCCTAGATTTTAAATTTCTTAAGGAGAGAGGCTGCTATCTATATTCTCTCTCCTTGGGGCCGTGCGGCTCTGGGGAGAGAGAATTTGGCTATAAAGCTTATAAGTAGGATATTACAATAAAACTATTCTCCACAATATTTTCCACCTTAAGTTAATAGCTGTCAGTTTAATAATCATCAGATTTATGATTTTTTGCGGAGAGCTTGTGCTAATGCTGATAAACCAGATTCGCTAGTGAAGTAAGTGAGATGATCGCAAGCAGAATCTGGTAATATAATTGGCTGAGGAGTGCAGTTTGTACTTACACTTTTAATACTCTCCAATGTCACTGCTATGTCGTTTGGCTGGTTTAAAAATACTATATTTACTAAGGTATCTATAGATGGGCTAAACAATTTTCGGAGAAGTCGCTGTATCTGACTGGATTGTTTTCCAGGATCGGTCTCTAATGCTTCCTGACGAATTGAGCGATCGCCCGCAATGATTGTATATTGCACATTTGGATCAGGATTATTAGCTATACTGCTGATAAAAGGACTCTGTGGGTTCATTTGGTCTAAAGCGTTATCACTTGCTTCTAAAAAAGCAACCAATCCAGCAATAACTATTGTAGGCCAAGCAATTGAAGACATTTGATTCAGTCCAATACCAAGAGCTGCGAAAGCCCAATCTTGGATAGAAGGCCAAGGAGAACCAGCATTAGGAGTACCTAACATGACTAAGTGCTGGACAATTTGATTTCCACCTTCCCTTTCAATCAAAGTCCGAGAAACTAAACCACCCATAGAATGAGCAACAATATGTAGTTGTTTACCATGATTTGCTCCTAAACCAATCTCTTCTAATCTTTGTTTGAGTAATTTAGCGTTTTCCTCAATTGTCGTATGCAAATTTTCATAGTCGCACGCTAGAATTAGATCGTATCGATCCTGTAGGGTTTTCTGTTGTCCATCTTCCGTAAATGTTGCTTGTTGGACACTAGGTACTAAACTTTTAGTGTCACCAATAATCCCATGAATAAAAAGTAAAATTTTCTTAGCTTGATCAATCTTACTTCTAATAACTTGTCTGTTGTCTTGATAAGATACACGCCCATCTGTTGAAACCTCAGCAATCCTGACAAGTGGATAATTAAATTCTTGTCTCAATACTGGGGACAGTAATTTTTGAAACAGTATTTTAATTGAGCCTTGTAAACTGCGACTATCTACTATTGGTTCTGGTAAGCGTTCTAAGGTAATTTCTGTCTTTCCATTTACTCTTTTGGCTTTACCCAAAGGTATGAAGAACTCACCATCATAAGCAATTGGTAATACATGCTCGTCTGGTGCTAGTGGTCGATCAATTACCAATTTGATAGGATTGTCTGGTGTAACACTTTGATGATTTTCGATATCAGTTACTTCCAGAATACTAAATGAATTAGGGCTACGAGTCATGTTAAACTCGTATGGTTCAGTCAGATTACTGCTACCGTCTCTGTGAACAGCAGTTTGGCTTTGTAACAAAATAGGTGGAATTAAATTACTATTAACGTCTCTACTAATTGGAGGTAAGCCGGTAAAACTAAATTTTCCCTTAAAATTTGCATGTCCTTGGAGTTCGACACCACTGAGCAAAGCGATCGCCTCAGACTCTCGTATTTCTTTTCCAGCAGGTGGCTTGAACAAATTAATTTTAACTTCTTGGCTCATCCAGTTATCAATATATTCCTCTTCCTCTCGCTCCGTTTGACGAGTATATATTTTATTCATTAAACGGTTAAAAGCGCCTGATAATTGTCCAGACCTGTTGATAGGACATGGTAAATCCAAACCTGGTTGCTGGAGTAAGCTAGCATTGAAATCTCTAGTACTGACAATTAGCTTAAAAATAGTATTGTATTCAGTAATACCTTTACTTAAATAATCTCTCGGTATTATTAGTTTTAATCTTTCACCTTGTACACTTGCACCGTCACTACCTCTTTTGGGTAAACGTAGACTGCTTCTTTCTGTAAAAAATTGAGGAATATCTATTTCATAATTACCTGCTAATTCTATTAGCTGAAAATAAAGTTCTTGTTCACTGTTATTCGTGACTTTTACTTCAATGCGTGGCGGTTCCCACTTGTCATTTTTAAAAGTATATTCCCCACGTATCCCTGAATTTTCTTGTGAGGAGTATTGTCGTTCTCCCGAAGTAACAAGAATTTCCATTTCCACATCCCCAGGTTTAATTTGACTGGTTGGTGGAGTTTTCAATTCCAAAATATTTGTCCAACGCGCAATATGTTCCAAACGCCTAATGATGGTGTTTGCATTTTGTCGAGTGTATCCTTGTGTATCTGGTATTTCTGGAACAGGTGCAACTAATGGATGTTTATCAGCAGATTGTCTAATCCAGTATTGACCATTAGTAGCTTCTAAGTAATAATTTGCATCCTCAGATGATTCCGCTTCCCGAACAAACAAGGACGGTTGGCTACTATCAGTAGTTAAAAGTACTTGACGTGCTTGTTCTATACCTACATCATCACCTTGAAAATATACCTTCAACCTTGGTAGCGGTACATCTGTTACAACCGCCCAATAAGGTATTTCTTGAGATAAGTTAACCTGATCACTGCTTAATTCAACTTGACTAACTTCTGTCAATACCTGAGTAACCTTAGCTCGACAAATTCTATGGGAAATTTGGCGTAACTCCTCTGGTGTAATTCCCTGCTGGAAAACCGCCAATAAGATTTCTCCCTCGGAAGTTGGGCGAACACCATGTAAAGCACCAGCGTTAATCACCCAACTATGATGTGTTTTACTGTCATAAGTCAGGGTAAAGTAGTTTACACGTTCACCTATAGCTCCACCTAAAAAACTTTGTCTTAAGTCTTCTGGTGGCGCTTCTATTTGTGGTGATTGATCCTTAACTTTACCAGTTAGCAAAGTATTAATATCCTGAACTAAATCTACATAGGATAAATTACCGTTAGTTCGTTGCAATGATTGAGTTAGGAAGTGAGAAAAAGCGCCACGACGTTTACCATTTTCGTCAGTATATTCCTTGGCTTTTTGATGAGAACGACAAGCTGCGATCGCAATATGTCTTGGTGGCTGGTAATTATCACTCAAGCGGTGATTCAGCCATTCTGAAGTAAAAATAAAATCTTGTAAATTTCTGACTCGTCCATTTGTAGGTGTTTGGCGATCGCTCACTTCTGGGTCTCTAGTAGCTGTACCGGAGTGACAACAATCCAAAATGATCAGTATGTGAGGGTTTTTGCTAGCTACTTGCTCGATCAAGTAGTTTAATTCCTTATCTGCTAAATCTTGACCTGCTTCAGTTCGGCTATCATAGCAAACTAAAGTTTCCATTTTCCGATCGGGTTTCTCAGTCCAAAATGCTTCTGGTGCTGGTTCATAGGAACCATGACCAGCATAATAGAACAATACTACATCTTCACTGTCAGCATTACATAGGTGTTGCTGAAACCCGTCAATAATTGCCTTACGTGTTGCTAATCCGTTAGTCAGTTTCCAAGGAACCTGTGAGGTTTCAACCAATTCCCAGCCACTCTCGCTAGCAATTCGTTTACGTAAATATGTTTCTATTGATTCAATATCGTTCAGACAACCATTTAAGGAATTTACACCCCTTGAGTCAGGATGATAGTTGTCAATACCAATAAGTAGGCAATAAATTTTTCTAGTCATATACATTATCTCATTCTACTACTAAATTTTCTTCTTAATTAATTTTGGAATTAGATCTCCTGAAATGCCCTCTAGCTTAATTGCATTACATCCTATACCATAAGCAATTTCAATAGACTCTCCTGCTCCCAGAGCATTGTAAAATCCTTTAGCAAATTCTATTGCGGCTTTATCCATAATATCACCACTCATCCCAATCACATAGTCAATATAGTTTGCAATTTCCTTTGCTTGTACTTCAGAATAGCAAGCATTGAGGATAACACATTTGATGTATTCAGCACATTTTTGAAGTAAATCTACTAAAGCCTCTTTACTTAGAGATTTTGATTGTCCATTTTCGTCTTCTACTATCAATCCTTCCTCACCAGAGCCATGTCCAGAAAAGTGTACTATTTTTGGCTTAAAATCTAATAAAGCTTGACGGAAATCACTAGTCCGAACAGCCCATCTTTGCTCTAGCTTATACTGGACTTGGTTCTTAGATAGACGTAATGACTGCTCAATTTCACGCACCTCCTTAGAAATACGTAATCTTCTCATATTATCTGGATCTGAAGATAAAATTAAAATTATTTGCGGAGTCTGTAATTCCTTTTGACTGACAATCTGGAAAATTTGTTCTGGTTTAAGTCCTTCCCAAGTGTGACGACGAGTTAAAGTTTCAGCTTCTAATAATCTCCATTGTAATTTATCCTTCAGTTCTGGAAGTTCGCGAATAATCTTGCGAAGTGCTTCACAGGCTTGAGGAGTACCACGTTCTTGTAGACGTTGTGGAATATAGTCTCTCCAAGTTTTCATCTTCATTTCTGGTGTTACTGCTGTGAAGGGTTCTATACCTGAGAGCATTTCATTCTTTGAATTTTTTTGTTTCTTATGTTCATTATCAGGATATTGCTTAAAAATGAATATATATAAGTCAGCTACATATTCTTCTTTTATTCGCTCTTCTAAACTTCCGTTATATTCAAATAAACCCGATACACTCTCAAGAATCTCTCGACCAAATTCAGGGTCTTGCTGAATTGCAGGCCAAATAACTGACCAACCAGCATTCTTTGTATTAACTATAAGGGCACAAGTTGCAGCAATTGCTCTTTTTCTTTCTCCATTACTTTTAGGAGGAGGCAAAGTAATTAAAGACTCCGCAAATGCTATAACTTCAGAATCTTCCTTATATTTTAGTAAATCCTCAAGTAAACACTTGAAACTTTGACTAGTTAGCGTTGTATCTTTAACTTTACTAAATATTTCCTTAGCTAAATGTTCATCCCAACAATTAGTTATTAATCTAGTGATGCGAATAGAACCATACTCTCGATTATCTTTATCAATCAACATCATTAGTACTTTGATAAATTTAGTAGGAGCATTTTGATAAGCTCTCCTGACCAATTCCTGCCTATACTGCTGATTTTCCATTCCCTCACGGTTAGGACATGACAAAACTACTCCTGTCCATTTTTGCCATTCTTCGCTCGATAGAGATGCCAAAAAATCTGGCGCTTCCCTTAGTAATAAACATAATGTTAGATAACTTAATATTATATGAGCGTAAATCAAATCTTCATTATTTGTACCCAAGCAATATGCATTTCTTGGATCACCATAAATGATGTATTGGTTTGCAGCTTGAAGAATTCTCTTTTTTGTTGAATCTTCTGCTTCAATCCAACCAGGAAGATTTGTTAAACTAGTCAATGCGTATATATATCTATGAATTTCACTGGTTGAATCTTCTGTTTCAATCCAACCAGGAAGATTTGTTAAACTAATTAATGCATCTATATCTTCATAAGTTTCACTGTCAGCTTTAAGCGTCATTTTATAACATAAAGAACACCATGTATCTATTTGACCAGATTCAAAAACTTCTAAAGCCGCAATGACCTTTTCTTTAGGGGATAGCTCTAATAAAGGCTTAGTTTTTTCAGACTCTAACATGTCCTGATATTGATATTCTGCTCTTATTCCTTCAGCTTTAGGGGTTCCTAGCTCAATTGTCTCTATCCATAGATTTAACTCTGCTCTAAGTATTGAATTATTCTGAATCGCTATTAGTAGAGCGTCTACTTGTTTTCCGAGAAGTGTATCTTCATTTCCTAAATATTGCCTATTAAGTTTCAATGTGATTAATTTATTTATTAATTTAGCATAAATCTTCTGAATACGCTCTGAAGATGATATGTTACAGGATTCAATCAGCCATAAAAAGTCTTCCTCCAAAATTGTTTTTGTACCATATAAACCATATTCTATTAGCCAAGACGGCTCTTGTTCTGATTCTGTTATTATTGAGATGATTTTTTTAATAATTTGACGGCGTTTTTGGTCATCACCTTGCATCAACTGGCTAAAAGATACTGTATTATAAAGATTATCACCTTCTATAATCTTATCATGGTTCTTCAACCTCAAATAAGTCACGCTGACAAATCCTTGGAACACATCTGGCTCTTCAAGATACTCCCAAGCTTTTAACATAATTGCATCTGATAATTGAGCAAATGGGTACAGCAACCCACGTCGAGGAATTTGTTCCTCTAGCCATCTTAAAGCAAATGGTAAATCAGATATATCTAAATATTCAGCAAGATCTTTTGCTATAAATTCCTGATATATTCCGCCAATTATATTTGATATAGGTTGTGTTAAAGTACTGAAAATATTTTCTACTGTTACTCTTTCCTTTTCTGTTATGTGTGTTATGTGATCTGGCCAAACTGCTTGGAGTCCATAACCTTTTAAATTTTCCTCTAAATCATTTTGAGGTATACTCAATGCTAAAGGTATTAATCTTGCTTTGATTGTATTGTCTCCAATTTGACATACTGCGGCTACTGCACTAATGCGAAGCAATGAAGGCTGATCCGGATCGAGAGCAATATTTGGTAGGTATTCCTGTACGGCTTTCACATCACAGACTTCTGCAATATTGATGGCTGTATTCCTAGCACTAATACTCTTGGTTGAATCACAAATATAAATCTTAAGTTGCTCATCCAATTTTGAATGATTAAGATTTTTATATAACGGGGTTTTATAGGAGTAAGTTAACGTTTCTTCATTGTGTAACTTCAGAAGAGATTCAACTAAAGATGCCTTATCCGCTTGACTGACAGTTGCAAGATCACTTTTGAGTAGTACATCAGGAGCAGTCTTGATAACCTCTCTAAATACATCGGGTAGGATACTAGCTAGCCAAGCTACTGTTTCATATAGCTGGGGAACTATTCTTTTTTCAGGATCATCAGGATGAACAATCAAATTCATAATCTGAGACAAATTTAGATTGTGTTCTTTTAAATACCAAGCTGCTAGAAACTCAGCATAAGTTTGATGAGCGAAACCCATGCAATTATTTCCACGACCAGAGAATAGCGAAGTATCTAGTGTTTCTCTAACAGCAGGTTCATTGACTTCTAATTCTCGTCCTTTAGCAGTTTCACTCTTCCAACAGACATGTCTCAGCAAAACATCTTGATCGGTAGATTTTCCTCGATCTAATCCAGTCCAAATAGCAGAACTTTTAGAAAAAATTATAATGGCGGCTATGCGAGCTGCAATAATTAAACGTTCACTAACATCAAGGTTAACCAATTTTGAAGTACGGAGATGTTGCTTTGGTTCCTCACAAAGCTCCGTACAACCCTCTAAGTATAAGTCAGATAATTTTTGGTTAGGAGGGAATTGGCAATTGTATTTCTGGTATGTATTGAGCAGAAAATCTAATGTAATTGGCTTAATTGCAAATGGAACAACACCCTTTCGACTTACTTCTTCTATGAAAAGCTTAGAATCTAAACCATGATAATTAGCAGCATTTATCACATCTATGCACCGAAGTGGTACTAGTTCATAGATTCCTAATGATTCCTTGCCAAAAAGGCGTTTGAACCCTTCTTCCAAAATATTTGAGACGTTTAAAAAAATAGCTGTTCTACAAGCTATACGCAAATAAAGACGATGTACATTGTCACTATATTCTTTAAACTCCTCAACTAATAGTGTTGCTAGAGTATCTATTCGCAGGAAACATTCATCAAAACTGTCTAAGAAAATGTGTAAATCATATGTACCTTCTATCCATTTTGTGAAGTTACTACTTTCAAATAGTTTCTTAATTAACCTATTTTCATCTCTATATGAATTAAGATTTAAATGAAGTATCTGATAATCTTTTATGTCAGTATTACTAATCTTATTGATTTCTGCTTCTATTGCATGACTTTTACCGATTCCCGGTTCACCAAGTAAAATTAAGCAGCGATATTTCAATATCTTTTCAAAATCTACAAGCTCAGAATTATGGTAATGTCCCAAATTTATATCTGGGTCAACTAAGTATCCGCCATCGTGCAGATAGATGCTACCTGACTGGGGACACCAGAACCGCTTCCATTTGTAATCTTGATCGAGCATAATTGCTTACTAAAGACTGAAAATATCCTACTATTTTAACTTCCCTAATCCTTAATGATGCTTTTTCACAAACCATTCCTCAAATAAAATGCTTGTGCAATATAATTTGCGTGTACATCTTAGGCTTTTAAAGGATATTAGCATATTAACATGATTTAGCCAGAGTTGTCAATTGAGGTGAAAGTTTTTTCATCAATTAATCTAATTACAGTGTATTACAGCACAAAACTCTAGCATCCTAGCGTACCATGTTATGTACTATTCAAAGCGTTGGGGTTCCTCTGCCAAAATTTCTCAAAATACCTAACGCTATTTCAAGAACATTCGCAAAATACCTACCTTAAGCCAGAGTACTATTTGCCTTTTTCCCGATCAATATACAAATCAATATTTTACAGCATATCAGTTACGTATTGAATCATTTGATATTTATCATCAACTCTTCAAATTGTTTGACTGCTTACTTCAAAACAGAAAGTATTACTATTTACCGAATCATACCTTGTCTTGAATATGAGATTCATAATTACATCTAAGTAGGGAAAGTAAAATAATTATAGCTATGTAGAGTTATGTAAAATCGATGTAACTTGCTTGTGTTCAAGATTTGATTGCGAGTCGAGCGCAACTACGAACTATGAGTTTTATTTTGCTCACGTACTTGTATTTATTTCTTTCTTTTAGTTGACTGTAAAATTCCCTTAAAAAATATTTCATAGCATGTTGTTTAGACAAGGTAAAGGATTCTTATACTTTAGATACGTTCACCCTGGCTAATTAGTAGTGCTTCTTTAACATAATCAATTCTTTGCAGCAAACTCTCAGGGTTATGAGTTTGATAGCGATCTATGGGAATATGGAAAGATTTTTGCTGATTATTCTTATTTGATAGTTCCCATAAATTGCTCACTACTAAATTGGGATTTTGCTTAAGAGCTAGATGAGATCCAATTGAAATTGCCTCGAAGTAAGTACGCCCAATTGCATTGGAGTCTTGATATCTTTTGAATCCATTGGGGAAGGTATTTTTTACAAAAACTAGCATTCTTTCAAAATCGTGTGATTTTTGATTTTTATCTTTATCCGTAAAATCTTTGTTTTTCCAGAGAACATATTCGTCAAGAAATCTAGCTACACCTGTTCTTTCAAGACCAATAGGGTAATTTTTTGCAGCATTGATTTCAAATTCTGGGTAGGTTTCTGAAAAAGCAAAAAATCTTAGAACTAATTCAGCCTCTTCACTTCTATTTTGGAAATATCTGTCAATTGGACATAAATCAACAATAAGTTTATTTTTTGAACATTCAAACACAAAATCGATAAAATCACCTCTATATATCCCTTTTCTTGTCTCCATAGGAGTTAAATCCACGCTGCTAGTATTAATTCTATCAAACATGTCCGCTCTTACGCTTTCATCGGCTTTTGCCGAAAGAACGATCATTCTAATAGGAGTATTCTTAAACTTTCTTTGGCGTGGTAGTGTCAAATCTTGAAAATAGAACCCGTTGAGAGAATCCAATCTTTTTAGATTACTTAATTGCAACTTATTTTGGATAAAAGCTGCAAGAGTCCTCACTCTCTGGGAACCATCAACTATTTCCAGTCGTCCAGTTTCTTTAATTTCAGCCACAAAGAGCAGAGGAATGGGTAAACCAAGAATGATGGATTCAATTAGCCTAGATTGACGGGTAATATCCCATTCAAACTCTCTTTGATACTCAGGTACATAAAGCTCACTATGATCATCATCATCTTTTTCTAAATATTTGTTGACAATGAAGTCAATTGTAAATTCTCTGGTATCATAGTCGATTTCGTGTCTTCTGTCCTCGATCTGCTCTTCAGCTTTGATGCTTTTAGGACTAATTGCATTGGACATAAAACTTTATTTCTATATCACTTTTTTTAATATAGCTAATATCTCTCTTGAGAATGTGGTGAATTATAGCCAATCTATAAATTAATTTTACATCACGATGTCCTTTCATCAATCTGGTTGAGAAACTCTGGATGGAAGCGATTAAGCATCAATTCAATTACTCAACGACGTACTTCGTCGTGACGCGTATCATATCTAATTAAATCAATAATATATTACTATATAAGTTAGTATAAATAATACCAACTTGATTGAAGGCAAAATACTTGGGAGATGCATAGTTATTGAGTTATACTAGGAGGTGGCCAGCTATTTCATCGCCTATGACTATTCAAGAATTAAAAACTCAACTGCTTTCTTTAACTTGTGAAGAAAAGGCTCAGGCTATACAAATATTAATCAATAGTTTAAACCACAATTTTTTCGGTATAGAGAAGACTACTGGTGTGGTTGGTGGTGATGCTTGTATCGTGAGGACGAGGATTCCTGTTTGGACACTCATGAATTATCGTCGTCTTGGTGCTTCTGATGATGACATTTTATCAGATTTTCCCACTCTTTCCCCGTCAGATTTGCTAAATGCTTGGGCTTATGCTGAAGCATATCCCGATGAAATTGAACAGGCTATTCGAGAAAATGAAGAGGTTAGCTATCAGAATTAATGAAGCAATTAGTAGTGAGAAAATATTGACAGGAAAGTTGATGAGAGTTAATCTTCCTGCTGAAAATCAATAGCTTTTTGACAATTATTAAATAACAAACTAAAAAGATCAAACTAAAGATTATTTTCTAGATATTCTCCTCCTTTAGCAACAGGATAAATATGATCAATTTCCAGCCAATCCATAATATAGTTTTGATGACTTAGGCAATATTCACATCGATTTTTTGCTCGCTGTATGACTAGCCTGTGTAAGTTTTCAGACAGCTTACTCATGAGTGTAAGGGAGAAATTAAACCTCGCTTTACTGCTTCAGCCAAAGCTTCTGATTTACGTAGTTGTCCAACTTGATAAATGGAAATCAACTTTACCTATATTTACTGATTAATATAGTTTACTTCATTTACTTTTTGTCAACCACTCCATAGCGGTTGACTGGCGCAATTCCGATTAAACTGCTTCTAGTAAATGACTAAAGGAAAGTCGCTCATTTTGGACATCGACAAAAATGGTATCGCCATCATTAAAGTCCCCGCGTAAGATGGCTTTAGCAATTTGTGTTTCTAGCTCTCGCTGAATTGCTCGCTTTAAAGGACGCGCACCAAAGGTCGGATCATATCCAACTTCGGTCAAAAAGTCAAGCGCACTAGGAGAAAGTTGGAGAGACATCTTGCGATCGCCCAACCGTTTCCTTAACTTATCCACCTGTAACTCCACAATTTTCTGTAACTCTTGTTTTTGGAGACTGTGGAAAATAATCGTCTCATCAATCCGGTTAAGAAACTCAGGACGGAAGCTATTACGCATCAATTCCATGACACGATGACGCATTTCATCATAATGCGCATCATTTCCACCCAAATCAATAATATATTGAGAACCGATATTACTAGTCATGATAATAATCGAGTTCTTAAAATCTACCGTGCGACCTTGAGCATCGGTAACACGTCCATCATCAAGGATTTGGAGAAAAATATTAAATACATCAGGATGAGCTTTTTCAATTTCGTCGAACAAAATCACAGCATAAGGACGACGACGGATAGCTTCTGTTAATTGACCACCTTCTTCATAACCTACATATCCAGGAGGCGCACCAATTAAACGAGAAACAGCGTGTTTCTCCATGTATTCAGACATATCAATCCGAACTAAAGATTCCTCCGTGTCAAACATATATTCAGCCAAAGTTTTCGCTAGTTCAGTTTTTCCCACACCTGTAGGACCGAGGAAAATAAAACTGGCGATCGGACGATTTGGATCAGCAAGTCCAGCACGGGAGCGTTGAATTGCATCAGCTACCGCAGTTACTGCTTCATCTTGTCCTACAACTCGCTGATGTAGATGGTCTTCTAAATGGAGTAATTTCTCTTTTTCCGATTCCACTAATTTGCTAATGGGAATACCAGTCCATTTAGAAATTACTTCCGCAATATCACTTTCTGTAACTTCTTCCCGCAGAAGAGATTTACCATCTCTTTGAGTTTGAGCAAGTTCGCTTTCAACAGCTTCTATATTTTTACGTAAGTTAGTTAAAGTACCATACTTCAATTCCGCGGCTCGGTTGAGATCGTAGTTCCGCTCCGCTTGCTGAATTTCTAGATTAACACGGTCAATTTCTTCTTTGATTGATTGAATTTTGGCGATGATATCTTTTTCCGATTTCCATTGGGTACTTAAAGCTCGTTGTTCCTCATTCAGATCGGCTAATTCTTTTTCTAATTTTTCCAAACGTTCGCGGGAAGCTAAATCAATTTCTTTGCGTAGGGAAAGCTTCTCCATTTCCAATTGCAAAATTTTCCGGTCGATTTCGTCCAGCGCTTCCGGTTTAGAGGTAATTTCCATTTTTAATTTCGCAGCAGCTTCATCGATTAAGTCGATCGCCTTATCTGGTAAGAAGCGATCGCTAATATAGCGACTAGACAAAGTAGCAGCCGCGACCAGAGAACTATCAGAAATTTTCACCCCATGATGGACTTCATAGCGTTCCTTCAACCCGCGCAGAATAGAAATAGTATCTTCCACATTAGGCTGGTCTACATAAACCTGTTGAAACCGACGTTCCAGAGCAGCATCTTTTTCTATATATTTACGATATTCATCCAGAGTCGTTGCTCCAATACAGCGCAATTCTCCCCGCGCCAACATGGGTTTGAGCAAATTTCCCGCGTCCATTGCTCCTTGAGTTGCGCCAGCACCGACAACGGTATGAATTTCATCAATGAATAAAACTATATTTCCACCAGATTCCGTAACTTCCTTTAATACGGCTTTGAGGCGTTCTTCAAATTCACCGCGAAACTTGGCTCCCGCGATTAAAGCTCCTAAATCTAAAGCGATTAACTTACGGTCTTTCAGCGATTGGGGAACATCTCCCGCTACTATCCGCTGGGCTAAACCTTCAGCGATCGCCGTCTTACCCACACCAGGCTCACCAATCAACACAGGATTATTTTTAGTCCGGCGCGAAAGAATCTGAATTGTGCGCCGAATCTCATCGTCCCGTCCAATCACTGGGTCGAGTTGACCTTTACGCGCCGCTTCTGTGAGGTCGCGCCCATATTTTTCCAAGGATTGGTATTTTCCTTCAGGACTTTGATCGGTCACTTTCTGGCTCCCACGAACTTGTTTAATTATATTTCTCAGTTTGGCTTCATCCAAAGCAAATTCTTGGAATAGTCCTTTCCCAAAGCGATCGTCTTTAGCGTAAGCTAGTAATAAATGTTCAATTGAAATATAATCGTCTTGAAATTCTTGACGATGTTTTTCTGCTCTATCTAATAGTGTATCTAAACTTTTGCCTAAATAGACAGAAGTGCTAGCACCCGATACCTTCGGCTGTTGTTGTAAAAATTGGTCAGTGCGATCGCGGATTTTAGGAACATTTGCACCAGCTTTGGTCAAAATAGCACTGGCTAGACCATCTTGTTCCAGAAGACCTTTCATCAGGTGTTCGCTTTCTATCTGTTGTTGATTGTGTTGTTTGGCGACATCCGGAGTATGGGCGATCGCTTCCCAAGCTTTTTCGGTAAATTGATTTGGATTAGTTGGTTGCATAGATCTTGAGAGGATTCAATCCAAAGTAGAAGAATAGAGGCTTTTGAGCTAGTTCTTCTCCGACAAACGAAACGAAACTAAGTTTGCAAAACTAGTAACCTTATTCTAGATAAGAAAAAGTTATCAGTTGGATCGGTCTTTACGTCCAGTGGAAGTAGTAGTATTACCGCCGGGAAGGGGAGCTCTTGAGCAGGGGAGCAGGGGAGAAATTTACCTGCTGATTTTTTCCCACTATTTAAGGAAAGTGAATTTACCTTGTGTACCGTCCTTGTCCATTTTGATTTGGGCTACATAAAAGTCTTTTTGAATTAATTCTCTTTCAGGAGTAAAGGAAATTTCTCCTAATGGAGTGTCATATTTACCAGTTAGTAGCTGTTTGCTCAATTCTGTGCGCAGTTGTGGTAGGGGTAACTTACTGATTTTGGTTTTCTTATCCAAAGCTTGTAAAGCTTCGACAAATACCTGTACTGCTGTAAAAGTTTGCGCACTAAACTGAGGAGGTTCTTTTTTATTTTGCGCAACGTAAGCTTGACGGAAAGCTTGATTAACCTTGTTATTTTCTTCTGGACTGTAAGCTTGAGCAATCAGCACTCCATCACAAAGCGCTTTACACACTGGGAATATATTGGAGGTATTTAACCCATTACCACCGATAATTGTACCTTTATAACCTAATTCCCGTAATTGTCGTACTAAATTACCACCATCAGCAGCCAATCCAGACACGATCGCTAAATCTGGTTTCAGGTTAATTGCATTAGTCGCTTGGCTTTGAAAATCTGTATCGGTAGTCAGGAACTTTTGTACTGTGACTAAATTCAATCCCAGATCTTTAACTGTTTTTTGAAATATCTCTGTTTCCGATTTGCTGAATGCGTCATTCTGAGCGTAGAAAACAGCAACTTTTTTAATTTGAGGATTTTGCTTAAGTGCTAATTTTACCGAATTAGGCGCAACCACAGAAACTGGAGCCGAGACGCGAGAAACATATTCGCCGATTCCTGGTATCCCTTTAGCTGTATTTGATGGACCGATGACTGGTACTTGGGCGCGATTAGCTATAGGGTCGGCGCTAAAAGCTTGTTGTGATAAAGTTGGTCCCACAATTCCCACAACTTTATTTTGGTTAATTAAGGCTTGAAACGCATTGATTGTTCCAGCTTCATCACCACCCGTATCTTGAAATACTAATTTAATCGGAGTACCATTGATACCACCCTGACCATTAAAATACTGTTCGGCGATTTTAGCGCCTGTAACTTCCTCTTGTCCGAGTAAGGCGACGTTACTAGTTTGAGCTAAGGCGATACCGATGGGAATTGTATTTGATGTATCAGATGTTGTAGATCCTGTATTTGTAGTAGAATTGTTGCTACCGCAAGCTGAAAGTAGCAAAACGCAAGAAGTTAGAAATATGGCTTGTCTGGGGAGTTTTTTCATGGTGGTAAGCTCTATACTATAAAAATTACAGATTAACAATGCATAATTAATCATTTAACCATATCATGTGCGGGTCAACAGCTCAAGTTTTTAATCAGATTCTAATACATGTGCGAAAATTGATTACGTAGAAATTCAAGACTAAATCACTGCAACACAGGTATTTGAAATGACAAAAGCAGCGTTGCTAATTGGGGTAAGTGAATATCCCTCAGGATTACATTCCTTACCTGCGGCGATCGCAGGTGTGGAGGCGATCGCCAAAATATGGCAAAATCCAGAAATGAGTGATTTTATGGTTGTGAAAACTCTCATCAACCCTGATCGACACTCAATGGAGTTGGAGATCAAACAATTTTTTGCGGATCGGAATAGCTACGATTTGGTAGTCCTATTTTTCTCAGGATGGGCGATCGCAGACGAAAAAAACAACTTGTACTTTGGGACAAAGATCACCACTAAAAATCAGAACGGAAATTTGGATCGAGCAACAGCAGTATCCGCCAACTTGATCCATGAAGTCATGGAAAATTGTCTAGCCCAGAGACAAGTATTAATTCTAGACTGCTGCTTTAGTACAACCTCCGATCCAGGAGGAGCTATTAGAAGCCAACTAGGAGCAGAAGGGAGAATAGTATTAACCTCATGCAGTTCAGCCGAGTATTCATTGCAACAGGGGAACTCCAATTTGTCAATATATACCCGCTATCTAGTGGAAGGAATAGAAACCGGAGTAGCAGACCAAAATCAAGACAGTAAGATTTCTATAGGAGAGTTACATAAATATGCTGAGAGGAAGGTGCAGGAAACAGCCCCAAACGTGACACCACAGATCATTCCTTTGAAAGGAATGCTATCTGACATTTTTATCGCCAAAACCAAACCAGAAGATCCTCTGTTAAAGTATCGCAAGCAAGTGGAGAATTATGCTATAAATGGGGTAATTTCTCTAGCGGGACGAGAAATTTTAGCTGTATTAACTGAAAAATTCAAGATCGAGAAAGATGTAGTCCAAAGAATAGAGGAAGAAGTCTTACGACCCTATCAGGAAAGACTCACCAATTTACAGGCTTATAGAGAGGTATTTGCATTAAACATTGAGCAGAAAAAATCTATTAGTCCTCAAGTCAGGTTGGAACTGGAAGATTTGCGCCAGACGTTAGGACTGAGAAAAGAAGATATTAAGCCAATAGAAGAGGAGATGATCAAAAACTTAGATTTGACTTTTCTAGAGGCGAGTATTGAGTTAAGGAGCTTTGAATTTCAAGTAGTAGAGGTAGATTCGCGAGGTAATATTCTCAAAGAAGATATAGCCAAGGCGGATTATTTTAGGGAAGATTTGGGAAATGGCATAGTTTTGGAAATGGTGAAGATTCCCAGTGGTTCGTTTATTATGGGTTCTCCAGAAACAGAAGACGCTGGAGGCGCAGCTAAAACTGAAAGACCGGAGCATCTGGTAAAAGTGTCTAGTTTTTTCATGGGTATGTTTATCATTACCCAAGAGCAATATGAGCAAGTCATGGGAAAGGGAAAAAATCCTTCTCAGTTCCAGGGAGCGAAAAACCCTGTGGAGCGAATAAATTGGCATGATGCAAAAGAGTTTTGTCAGGAGTTAAGTCAAATAACAGGTAAGAAATATCGGTTACCGACTGAAGCGGAATGGGAGTACGCGTGTAGAGCAGGTACAAAAACACCATTTTATTTAGGAGCAACAATTACCAGTGAATTAGCTAATTATAAATGTGATTGCGCTTATGCTGCTGAACCAACAGGGAAAAGCTTAGACAAAACAGTAGCAGTAGGGTCATATCCACCAAATGGGTTTGGGTTATATGATATGTGTGGGAATGTCTGGGAATGGTGTGAAGATAATTGGAAAGATAATTATCATCAAGCTTATACAGATGGAAGTGCTTGGTTGAATGATAGCAATAAACGCTTACTTAGAGGTGGTGCGTGGACTAGCTATCCTAAGCAATGTCGTTCTGCTTCTCGCTACACTTATGAAGCGAGTGGACGTACCTACTGCAATGGATTTCGGGTTGTTTGTTCCATTGACTGAAGTTAATTCTTCCACGGTTATTGGACTTAAAGTTTTGTAACCTGAGAAAATTTCTAAAATAACAGTCAATTCCTCTTGCAAATCAAAAAAATAGGTTATAATAGGTAAAGTTACAAATAAGGGCGAGTGGCGAAACTGGTAGACGCACCACACTCAAAATGTGGCGACCTTGCGGTCATAGGAGTTCGATTCTCCTCTTGCCCATTGTATAAAATTAGTTGTACAGTGACAAATTTTTGTACAGTGACAAATTATTTGTCGTCGGTGACAGATTGTTGTCATCAGTGACAAATTACTGTCATCGTAGACTAAATATTATAATTGGGGGAGCTAGTGACAAATTATTGTCATCGGCGGTATTACTCTAACTATAATAGCATTTAGTTTAAATACTTTAGACTATCTAAACTGAATCTTGCTATTAAAGCATGGAGATCCAGAGAATCGAACTCCTATCTTTCAACCCTCGTATTACTTGTATAAGCCTTACATCGAAAGTATTTACATATTATGTCTTATCTTCAAGTATTTCAACCCACCCAGTACTAGGAGGGTCATTATCACCCATCTAGTTCTAAAATATTGTAATATAAGGTTTCCAAACACTCTTAGCGCGAATGTCCTCAACTTTCCCACTTGGTTCTCAGCCACAAAAATCATAGCAGTATGAAAAAACATTAATAATAAGAAAGGTAAAAGGTTTTGGGACTTGCGAGGATTTCTTGGAAATTTTGCCTTGATTTTAGTCCTTCAAATCAAGAATTGAGGAGGGTTCCCCCTTGCTCGGAGGTGATTCGGTAGCCACTACAGCAGTACATCCGCGCCCTTATTGCTGGGAGCGCACCTATCCTGTCCTAAGACAGCAGCATCAGGGTGAGTAGCTACCAGGGTCAGAAAGCAGGACTGTATTGCTACAGTCAAACTAACCCTCATTTAACACTTTTCATAGGCTGCAAGCAGCATGAATAGCGGCGCTATTAAATCTATTTTATTGTCAAGGTTCGGATGTTTGTCAACTTTATTTGGCTAGGCGGAGATGATAAGTGGAGAGGGCTAATTCTTTAGCTTTATCTTGAGTACTGCCACGAGCAGGTTGTTTTCCCTCTTCAATAGTAACTCCTGTTTGAGCAGCTTTACTTTGGATAGTCTGAATTAATCTCCCGTAACTCCATTGGTGGACGTTGATTAGGTACTGTTTGGCATATTTCTGCTGGATTTCTACTGAACCAGGGCATTTTGCTTCAGCTATTGCTTGAATTTCACTCTTAATAATCTCCCGCATATCCCCTAAATTGGGCAAGACGATACTGCCCGCTTTGTAGGTTTGTGCGATCTCAACAATTTCTTTAGCTAATAATCTATCTACGTACTCTCCTAGCTCAGAAGTCCCAAATTCATTGGAAGAGAAACTTTTTTGTGCTTTGTGGCGTTTGTGGGATAAAGATCGCTGTTTTTGTCTCTGGCGATTCAAAAGTTTGTAATTATCACCAAGTAGTTGTTTATCACTGCGATATGTTAGGACTTTATTGGCGATCGCATCCACTACAGCTACTGTCGCAGGCTTTTCCAGACCTAGACTGACACCAACTAAAATGTGAGATTGACCTTGATAGAGGGGCTGACTAGGACGCTCAAAGGAATTTTTTATGCGTGCAAGAGTGGATTTCTTACGCTGAATAAAGGCTTGTTGGGCATCGCTTAAATCACTCTTCCCCCTCATGTTGGCGATCAATTTGGTGATATCGTCTGCTTTTTCTTGGCGAACTTGTTCTGTTCCTTCAGCAGTCCATAAGCGATCGTCAACACAACAATAAAGAGTCAAGCGGTGAAGATTCCAAGTTTCGTCTTTACCTTCACATTTTTGCCATGCTAGACGACTATTTCTGAGAGTGAATAAGGCGCTAGAGTGCTGATTTTTACTTTCGCGTTTAGTCTGTTGGTCTTCCAAAAATCGTTTAAACCAGTGTAGGTGGCGGCTATCACAATACACTTCAAAATCTAAGTCGCTTAAACCATTGAAGTGAACGCACAGCCTACCTTTTTCATTTTTTGACCAAACTAGGTCTTCGTTCGTTTCAAAAACTAGAGGAAAAGGGAGAGAACTTGATCGGGTTGACAGAATATCCTGCCAGCGTTTGGCTTCAGCATTATCTTCTGGAACAGTCGATGTAGCAGTCAAAAGCATTTCTACCCATTTAGCATTGGTTAAATCTCGGCCTTTGGGTATTCGACTTTTTAGCCTTTCGGTAAGCCTTTCAATCTGTATTTCGACCTTACGGCGGCGTTTAGCAAATTTATCTGGGTCTTCCTCCTTGTCATTCAGTTTACAACCATTTTTTAGTAGATAGCTGATAGCGCTGCGGTTGAGTATGTCGTCTGTCTCTTGGTAAGCATCAAATAATTTATCAAATAAGCTCCGCTCTGGATGAGAAACGGAGGATTTTTTCGGTTTTTTAGACTTTGTTGTTTTAGTTAAAGAAAGGTTAGAGCAAGATTCTGGCGTAGTGATTCGTGCCCAAGTTTCAGCAGCTTTTGCACGAATTGCTTCTAAACTAAAACCACTTGTTTTTACTAATTCATCATCGCTATTGAGCATTTCTAACCAGCGTAGCTTGCCATCTAGCTGTTGCTGTAGTCGTTTCTGGATTACTAGCCAAGATTTATAAATGTAATCCACTACATGAATCGCTGATATATATAAACGGCTTGGTTGTCCTACAAAGCGGGGGTCAGTTTTTAGAGGTTGACAAAGCTGACTAACAACCATAGATGGAAATTTGCCATTTTTTCGCCACTTCTCAAAGTCTCCGTGTTCACTAAGCTTTTGCAGTAGTTCGTTGATTAGGGGCGTGTTTAATTCTGCCATCAATGTCCAGAGTTGTTGGCGGGTGGATTCATTGGCAATTAGACGACATTGAACGGTAATTAGACTCATAAAAATATAATATCACAAAAACACATAATGTTATTCTAAATAACTATGTGTTTTAGAATAAGTTTCTATAGGATGATTCTTATGGAAGGAAAATTCTACACAAGCACGGAAGCGGCTCAAATCACTAATTGCTCTCGCCGACAGCTACAGTATTGGCGAGAGAAGGGGGTTGTAGTACCTACCGTCAACGCTAGTGGTAAAGGTCGAAATGTTTATTACTCAAAGGCTGATTTGTTGGCGTTGACAATAATGGAATATTTACTGTCAATAGGTTTAAACTTTGAAAAGTGTCATATAGCTTTAGAAATACTACGGGAGAAGGAATCTTGGTTGTTCGATGAGTCTGCTACTGGGAGTAAGATGAAACGGCTGATGTTTTTGCCTATGGAAACACATGAAGAACCCCTAAAAGTAGCAGAGTTTGAGAATCAAGCAGCATTAGAGGTGCTTTATCAAGGACAAACTGTAATTCCTTTCTGGTGCGATCATATTTATGAACGGTTACAAAGAAATATCAGTATTTTTTCAAAAACAACCAGTTAACCTAACTCTAATTGACGTAGTTTCTAATATATTGCTTGGCTAAATTTGATACTTCAATCTTATGGCATTAGTAAACCTTAAAGAAATTATTCTAAGCTGATGGTTCTTATCAAGAAAGGCTTTAGGACAGATTGCTTCAAGGGTTTATACCTTCTGTTAAATGCCCGAACCCTCTGAGCATTTGCCCTTCAATGGTTAAGACCCACACTCCATATAATCCTTTACAAACAGTCTCTAAAATCGGCGAAGCGAGAATGTTGAACGGATATGTACAGAATTTTATATCAATTTAACCAAATTTCAAGATTTACATCTGAATTCTGAATGGAGTCAGGTAGCATAGAGATGTTATTTACTTGTGGCGGACAGATAAGCTTAAAAGTTTGCTACTATATCTGCTAATTTTCTTGCACCTACTGCATCAATTTCCTGTAATTGACCAAGTAATGTTTTCATTCCATTAAGTCGGCATTGTCTATCTACAATCCAGTCTTTATCTGAATCCCAAATTTCAGCAAGAACTTGAACCAAAAGTTTACTTTCGTCATTTCTTACGCTGGGTAGAACTCCTTGGTAATTAACAATTGCTTTGAACAGTACACGCCGGAACTGTCTGTAACTTGCTATTTTACCAACTTTATACAATTTTATTCTCAGCCACCAATTAGGAAGTAATGCATCTTGAAATCGTTCAAAGAATTTAGTAAACTTTATGTCTAAATTAGTTGCTGTTTCGTCGTTTTTATGATTTTTGTTTGATAAAAGTTTAATTAACTCAAGTTCAATTAACTCACCCCAAACATCCCTAATCTTACCAATACTTTTTAAGTTTAATTCTTGTTGATTTCTAAATTCAAATAAGTAGTTAGCAATAGAAAATACTGTATACGTTTGTAAAGATTTGTCTGGTAAATTTGAATTAGTGTATTGAATGCTAAGATTACTTAAAATTTGTAAATTATCTCTTATAAGTGTATGTACAACTTGGCGCAGAATTACACAATCTACAATATCTAGAGAATGTAATAATTCAATAATCATATCAATTGCTTTAGCATCTCCTCTATAATTCGATATGATAATTAAAGCTAAAAATTCTGATTGGGATTTGCTAAGTTCTATGCCTAGGTTTTTGGTATAAATACTCTTTCTCTCATGAAGCAAAGCAAAAATTACTTGTTTACTTAATGAATCTACCAAATTCAGAGCTATCTCACTGTCTATTTTGACTTCTAATACAGGGATTAATGCTGCTGCTAGAAACTCCCAGTCCAAACCATTATCAAACCAAGGGTGTCGATATTCAAAAGTTAGGATGAGTATTTCTGGTGTCCATTTAGAAATATCAATAATAGATTTTTCGGAAATTTTCTTTTCAACAAAATTATTTTGTAACATAGACCAAACTTCCTCAATTTCACAATAGTCTTGATTAATTATTGCTTGATCAATAAATTCAGGATGTGGTACTGGGTAAGACCCATCTGGAGCCATATCTTTTTGGATTAACTTAGTGTATGAGAATGCATGACTCAGAGCAAGAAGGCGGGCTATTAGAGGTGTAAGATTAATGAGTTCTTGCGTCAATGGGTTAGCGAATCCATATTCTTTTATCCATGAACGCATAAAATCAGATGTAGTACAATTTCGTACACCAATAAGGCAACGGAAGGCTGCTGCTCGAAGAAAACTTTCAGATTTAAGCCTCCGCAACAACTTTGGGGCTGCATGAGAAATGAAAGCTGCTGCATCTAAGTGGTAATATTGACAACGACTGAAATCATCTAAGCGGATCGGAATCTTTGAAAGATTATTAGCAAAACAATCAATAATCTCTAACTCTTCTTCTAAACTATTAGGTGGTGATTCTAAAATAATTGCCACTGCTGCCCAAATTATATCTAAAAACTGCTTTTGACCAATCTGTTCTTGTAGAGAATCAAGTTGTTCTTCATTTTGTAGAAAAGCAATCAACTGCTGATGTAATACCTGACTTTTTTGTAGCTTTCCATCTAAAATTTGTCGGCTCTGTCTGACAATTACTAGAATTTCAGAAAACCATGATGTAGATTCTGCTTGAGCATCAAATTCGGAACTTTCTGGTATATTACCTATGAAGCGAAAATTCCGATTTCCATGTAAATCATCTTCTAATAACCAGTGATTATGGTTAAACCAAGCTCTAATCTGTAATGCACGGGAGCGACTTTTATCTGAAATTAAAGCAATTTGATGATTATCCCAATCTTGCAAAACGGATGTTGTATTTAGAGGAATAGATCCTTCTAGCCACATTTCAAGCACAAGATTAAGGAAAGAAAGTTTTCGATAAGTAAAACGATGAAAGTCTAGAAATTCCTGACCTTCTTGTTCTGATAACCTCCCTAATGCATAAGGAGTATTGTCAAAGCCAAAATCTTGTCCCTCGTCACTTTGTTCAAACTCTTGCCACAGCAATAGTTGTAATGATGATGCTAGAGGTAATAGTGCATCACTCAGTAGTCTGGAATCGCATTTAGCCAATGAAATAAGCACTCCTAACATTGCAACAGTATCAGCATGTTCAAAAATAGTTGATATCGAGTGTTCAAGTTCTGCTCTACTTGGACGACTGTAAAGCCAGGCTTCCAGGGTCATTAAAAAGCAAGCCACAATTCTTGATGACAATGGGTAATTTCGATGCCAGTACAAGGCATGACGACCACCTTTGAAATATTTTCTATTATTGCTAATAAGCAAAGTTACACCATCAGTGTCAGTCTTTAATGAACCCTCTAGCTTATTCTTTGCCCAACGATGCTCATGCCAATAATCTGTGGTTACACTACAAAGAGTAGCAACTACATCAACTGCCAAAATTTCATTAATCTTAAAAAGAGAAAGGAGTGGCAAGAACTTAAACGTGCAAACATCAATATCATCAGAACCTTTTGTTCCTAAATCATGTCTATAAAAATCAGAACTATCATCAAATTCATAAAGATAAATAGGTGGAGAAATAGTTAACGCAAGAAGTAATTCAGCTCCTAGTTCCGGATTCACAAGAATGACAGCATACAGATATATGCCGCTCTGATTGAGCATAAATTCACGAAATTGATCGTTAACTAGTCCTGATGGACCTCTTGGATGTGGGTTAGTAAGTACACCTATCCCAGGGTTTGTAAGGAAAGATGAGGTTTCATTCGGCTCCAATCTGTTTGCTGGAACAATTTCTCTTCCAGACAAAGCTTTTAAAAGCCAAGTAGAACGCTCTGGAATAAGTTTTAATGCAAACACTATACAAGCAAAAGCGTCTGAAGAAGAACTATCTGGGTAGTACCGTTGTTGTTGATCGGGGTCGGGTAGCAACACCTTCTGAGCAATATCAAGAATTAGCTCTGCTACCTGAACCCGTAGAGGAAATCTTTCTGCAAAGCTCCTGTTTAACCAAGCTTTCGCTGCTTTAAAAATGAAATCAGATTTTTCTATCAAGGCTTCTTGATTCAATATAAACAGCCAACGCCAAACTGGTTCCCACAAATGCACTTTTGGAATTCCAATTGTACGCTCGCGTAAAATAAGCTTTTCACTTGCGGACATTGACTCAAAAACCCCAGAGAAATCCAGAGTCGGATGAGTTGCGATCGCCAAAAGTCGAGAAAAAAGACGCTCGATAAAAAATGGTAGTTGTTCACCAATACAGATATTAAGAACAGAACTTGGTTGTCTGCTCAAAATCGCTCCATCAAGCAGTAGATCTACTAGCTGTAAATGATTATTGTGTAATGCTTCTTGAATTAATTCCTGCCATATTTCAGAATTTCCCGACTCTATAGTAAGATACAAAGCAAACCAACGAAATGGCTGAGACCAAAGCGGATTCCTTAACTTTGTTGCTATATTACTCACATCTAGTTGACGATAATTTTCTAAGAGATACCTAAATCTTGCACAATCTCCTACAAAGCGATGTGTAACAGCTACACGCCCCTCCGAAACTCGAAGACAATCCCTCCGCACTAATACATACAAAATTTTGGTATCAATTAAAAAATTATGGAGAGATAAATCAGGGCTAAATTGCTCTGCTAATGATAATGAGGTACTAATTAGAACTTGACCCTCATTAGTTAACTCACGCCCATTACCTACGTGATGGTACCAAAACCAAGCAAGCAGGTCTAAATCATTTTTAAAAATTGGTACATTTATACTATTTATCTCTATACTATTAATTAACCAGTCTAGGAGCTTTAGGTTTAAGGCAGGTCCGAACTCATCAGCACGTTGAACAAGGTTTGCTACTTCGCCTGGTAGGATATTAGATAACTGGAGTTCTTCAATAGGTAGTTGGGGAAGTCTAACAATATCAATCAAAAGTTTTTTACTAAACCGAGTAATAATTTTGTTATAAACACTGCTCTCTACATCTAAATGTGCCACAAGAACAAAACGTACATCTGCTGAAGTTTCGCTAGACAAAACATTTTGCATTAAGTCAAGTACAGAATTAAAGCTTTGTTCATCAATATCGTTCAGCTCATCTATTATGATGATTGGTTTATCAATGAATTTAGCAGTGATAATTTCATCAAAACGCCGTGTTTCTCGACTAGATATGGAGTTTGAAGCTTCTGTAAATGATTTAATATCAGACGCATGAAGGAACAAACAAGTATGATCTAAAAAGCTGATTTTTGTACTAAGTTTGCAAAGCGCAGATTTCCCCGAACCAGATGGACCAATAAGAAGGGTTATGTGCTTTGAAATTACATTTGCTTTTAGCTGTGAAAGTAGGTTTGTTCTGGGTAGCGAAAAATTTGTGCCAAGAGTATGACGAACAGCACGAAGCCGATATCGTGATTGACTAAATAATCTTGCCAGCGTAGCCTTGAATACTTCTAAACTTCCGTCGTGTCCTAGTTCTAACCACACAAGAGTACTAGCACGTTCCGGAGTTATACCTGAGCCAAGTTGAATAAGATAACCCAACCATCGTCCAATAGTTGTCCCTGTATCCTCATCCCGTGAAAGATTTTCTAGTTCAGCAGCTAAATCTTGTTTTGGATCGGTAATAACCTCATAGCTAATAAGGGCTTTGAATTCAGTAAGTTCTTTTGCTGGGTATGATTGTGATTTAGTCCCCCATCCTTCAATAATTTTGCTTACATCCCTATCACCCTGGAATTTCCCAGAGATTACAAAGCGGAGGTGCTTTACCAAGCTTGGTACACGTTCAGTTGCTAGCTTAAAAATTTCCCAACTTTCTTCAATCGCTTTTCTAACCGCAGTGTCTGAAAGAGTTTGTTTAACTTGTGTAAGAGTAATAACTACACCTGATTCGGCAATGTCTGAAATGGCTTCTGCAAGAATTTGGTAGGCTGTATTTTGCTCTTGTCGCTCGGCTTCAGAAGCTTCTTTCCATCGACGGACAATTTTCAGCAGTGTCAAAAGGAATTGGTGTTCAAAACCGCTTAAGGCTAATAAGCCTCCTTCTGCGCGGGCGGGCTGTAGCTCATGCCAAGTAGTTCTCAGCTCATCTAGCTGAGAAAGCATAGTGAGTTCTGAGCTTCTTCTTGTCTGGCTAGTTATTTGACTACTTACCATTCAACCTTGTTTATATCATAATAAGCCATCAACAATTAAAAATGATGGTGTGAAAAAGCAAACCTTAAGCTATCGAAAGCTATAGCCCATATATGCCAATAATAGCTTTAATCTGGCTAATAATCAAGTTTAAGATAGGAGATTAAGTTCCAAGTTTTTGATATGCTGACATATCAGCAAATATAATTCTACATCGGAGGCAAAATCCATATTTCCATAATGCCGGAATTTTAAACCGCGTACCACACTTGGGACATTTGGAAAGCAAGCGCAAATTATGCCGATCGCATCCCCCTGTTTTCTTAAACTGCCACTCAATCCGGTGACAGGGTGCTTCCGCATAACAAGCACCACATAGTCTAATCGGTTCATGCTGCATACCTACCCCAGCAGGTGGCAACATCTCAGCTAATCTCTGAACATCTACTTTTACCACAGAAGTGATCGCTTCCAACTCTTCTTGACTAGGGCGAGGATTAAAATGAAACTTTTCCCACCGTGCTACTACAGGACCAATCCCTGCTAAATTACCCAATCCAGAAGCAGATAAATGATTAGCCCGCCTAAATCGACCTAGAAAATGGCTCAAGCTTTCCCCTGGATATGGTTGACTGATAAAAAGCCAAGGTTGGATATTTAGTGCTGTCATTACTCATATTCCTTTGCAACTTCCTCTAAAACAGCCTTGTCAATCTTTTTAAATCCCATTGGTAAAGAACGAATTGCAGCTTCTCTGAGAATTTCATCTAGCCTACCAATATAACCTCCCGTAGCCTTAGTTAGAATCCGCAACATATCCTTGCTAATGAGATTAGAAGGCAATGGTAACTTTAAAATCTTATCTTCCCAGGCTTGTACAGTATCCCGGAAGTCATTCCCTGTCAATGTCCCGAAACGATAACAAGCCAGAAAGCGATTAGAAACTTGTTCATCTCGCTTGATTACTGCATCTAAGCGGTCAGTTCCTACCAGAACAACAGCAATACCCAATTTGTCATAAATATCACGTACCTCAGCAAAATTTTCAGGCTTGATGCGGTCGGCTTCATCAACAATCACCATTTCTACACCGCAAGCCTTTAATACCTCCATTGTTCTACCACGAAAATCTGATACTGTTCCCTTGGTCGCCTTAAATTTGAGATGCTCAATAATTTCCTGAAATAATTCCTTCGCACCACATTTTGGGGGTGGTTGAATATAAACTACAGGGACAATTGGTGGTCGTCCCTCTACAATTTGTACTTTTTGCCTGTATCTATAGGCATCACAAGCAACAGTCTTACCCGTCCGTGATTCCCCAACCACACGACAGGATTTCCGTGCTTTACGTTTTCCATCTAACCAATCATGCAGTTTTATCACATGCTGTAACGGCATAATACTCTTACCCCTGAGACGAGCAATTTCAGATTCCAACCACTCATCATCCGGCTTGACACTACCCAATTGATTGGCGATCGCCTGTGCATCTGTCATTGTTTAAAGCCCGTACTCTTCACGCATTTGTTCATAGTCCCAAACCTCTAGTTCCTGAAACGAAGATTGGACTGGAGTAGTAGATTCCACTTCTTCTGACTCCATAGCTGGAGATGTTAGGGACTCAGTTTTACTTTCATTAACCGCAGGAGATCGCGAAATTTCTTGCTCCAATTTTTGACGTTCCTTGCGGCTTTTCTTGTTTGCTACCAGAGCATCACGATCAATAACTTCTTGTAATAAAGCTTGGTTAGTAACAGTCTTACCTGCATTACGCAGTCTGCGACTAGCAGCTTCAGCCTCATCCAATGAAAGTTTCTCAGTCTCTAAACCTTGAGCATGAGCACGGGTAAGAAAAACTTCTTGATTTTTCTCTTGGCGATAAACCAGAACCGTTGTAATGTCTCTGGGGTCAAATCTTAAATTGACGGTTTCTCCAGCATATCCTCCTAGATATTCCCCCCGATACATGAAATTCTGAAACTGTAAATATCCACCTCTTTGTACTGTGCGCCTTGATTGCTTCATGAGACAGATATCTAAATCACGTTCTTCTATGAGTATTGGTACTGAAGGTAATCCCGCTTCCCAACGCCCAAAACGAGTTTGATCCCCCATCCGAGCATCAATACTTTGGTTATAACGGTCAACGATAAAGCGTACAATAAGTAGCTCTAAATCTCGTAGTGTTAGCTTTGCATTTTTTTCTGCATCTTCTGGGCGTTTCTGGACGTTAGATCCTGTATATCCAGGTAGCGTAGAAAACAATTGGTCATTAAATGTTTTAAAAGGACGCTCAACTATTCCGCCTTCAGAAGGGCGATCGCGTAAATGTCCAACAAACCCTAATTGCACCGCTATTTGACTCAAATGGTTAGAACGGAAATCTTTTCCGCCATCTGTATAAAAATGCTCTGGTTTCCCATAGCTTCCCCACTCACAATGCAATTTATATTCTGGACTGTATCTTTTGGGCAAAATTGCGTGACGTAATGCCAAAGCCACGAGATCGGAACTAGGCGCATCAAAACCCAGATTAAAACCCATAATGCAACGAGAGTAGGTATCTATTACCGTTGTTAACCAAGGACGACTTAAAAGTTCACCATTTTGATCGACCAGTAGCAAATCTACACGGGTATGGTCACATTGCCAAACGTGGTTACTATAATCAACAGACAAATCTTTCCCTTCGCGTGTTTTAACAGAAAGAGTAGTCCCTCTCCAACCAGGACTGCGGATACTTTTGGTCTTTTCTTGCTTTTCCTGTATAGGGGCTAATACCCTTAACACAGTTCTATAGGTTGGCGGCTTCAATTCCTGAGACTGGCTGGCTTGAGCCTGAACTCTGAGGGCTACCTGTTTAGGTGTCATGCGTTTACTACCCTTGTTACCCTCCTTGTAAGTTCTGATAATGAAATCTTCCCAAAATTTACCAATTCGATGCTTTCCCTGATCAACTCTACTTGTTTGGCTAATTCCAACCAAGCCATCTTGCCCCCACTTTTTGACTAAACGCTGTACTGTTCTAACGGATACGCCAAGTCTTTCAGATGCTTCCTTCAATTTTTGACCATAGGTTGTGCGATCGCATGGTTCAAGCAAATTTTGTACAATTTCTAGTCTAAGTTGAGTTTCTACTGAAAGTTCCGTAGCGATTACATTTGTCTCAGAAGGTACTTTAGAAGATGTATTGTCTTCTAAGCCTTCCATAGGGATTACTGAAGTATGAACAGTTAAGTCAGGAGTTTTATCGCTGTTCATAAATAAAGCAACTTTTATAAAAACATAATGTTATTCTAGCTCACTGGAAAGCGACAGTCAATTTGTCATTATGAAAATATATAAAAACTTTTTCCCGATCAGCAAGGCGACATTTAATTTGTCACTCTTCTAGGATGCGACATTTAATTTGTCACTAAGTCTTATTGGCTATAACAGCCTTGTTCGGCTAGAATCTTTCTAGTGTAAGGATTTATTCGATGACATTATTTTGTCACAGCGACATTTATTTTGTCACTGTACAACATTTCACGCGCTTTGTCAATTACATGATCTATTCCCCGTCCAGCCATCTTAAAATTACGTTCACTAAGTGAATAATTGTCTGGTTGTTATGATGCTAATTGAGCTGCTCAAAAAACAACCTCTTGTTACCATATCTCGTTATTATAGTGGAATTGCTCAAAAAAAGCGATCGCTTCATTCAAAAAAGAATTAAAATATTAGTTATACACCACATAGTCTAATCGGCTCATGCTGCATACTTACCCCAGCAGGTGGAAATATTTCAGCTAATCTCTGAACATCTACCTTTACCACAGAAGCGATCGCTTCCAACTCTTCTTGACTCTTGGCGAGGATTAAAATGAAACTTTTCCCATCGTGCTACTACAGAACAATTCACTGCTTAATACCAAGTAAAGAAATAGCATTAGAATTGGATGTGTTGAAATTGCAGTTGTTAGCTATATTTAACGCAATATCAAGTAACTTAGATTATGACTCAGATTCTTTTAGAAGGTTTAGACCCATTGGTTATTGAGTGTTTACAAAGTCGCGCTCAAAAACATGGACGTTCTTTACAAGCGGAAGTAAAAGCTATTTTAAACCAAGTAGCAGAATTAGAAATAAATCACCATCTTTCCTCAGAGGAAATTATTCTGCGTAAATCAGCTTTAATGTTACAACAAATGGAACATCATGCTCAAACAATGGGTAAGTCTATTGAACCTCAGATTAATTTATCAGAAAATCAGAAACAGGAGTTATTGAAAAACAAAGATAAGTTAAATCAAATTAAACAGAGAATTTCTTTAGGTGGTTTGTCAATTAGGGAAGCGAGAGAAGAAGGAAGTAGGTATTAATGAGATTTATTTTGGATTGTTCTGAGGATTAAAATGAAACCTTTCCCACCGTGCTACTACAGGACTAATCCCTGCTAAATTACCCAAACCATATTTGACTCAAATGCTTAGAATGAAAATCTTTTCCGCCATCTGTATAAAAGTGTTCTGGTTTCCTATAGCTTCCCCACTCGCAATGCAATTCTTTCTCTTCGCGTGTTTTGACAGAAAGAGTTTTCCCTATTTAATTTGTCACTAAGTCTTATTGGGCTATAACAGCCTTGTTCGGCTAGAATCTTTATCGTGCAATGATTTATTCGATGACAATAATTTGTTACGACTACATTTAATTTGTTACTGTACATATTTGTCCGATTCAACAAATTAATTTCCGCTAAATTAGTTTAATACTTAATCTGTTAAAATTAGCTCCAGGTAAGATTCAGAATTTAGAAAAATACAACCTGCTATAATTCTTGCTATGTTTAGTTTTGATGTGTTCTAATGGCTTATGACAGTATTTTTTTAAATTGACACCATTTATGATCTGTTTAGCGCGGGCAAGGGTATAAGGATATAAGTAAAAATGCTAACCTTTGATGAACTCTGGGAACTCCTCACGATACAAGACGAAAGTACAGAAATCGAAGCCAAGAAAGCTTCAGAAGTAGGTAAAAGTTGTTGGGAAACCATTAGCGCATTTTCCAATGAACCTAGTTTGGGAGGGGGTTATCTTCTGCTTGGTATTAAATCATCAGAAGAAAGTGATATCAACAAATATGAAATAGAAGGAATAGCCGATCCTGACAAAATACAACGAGAATTAGCTACTCAATGTAGAGAAATCTTTAGCATTCCTATTCGTCCTCAAGTAGAATCTGTGATTAAAGCAGGAAAAACCATAATTGTCGCTTTCATCCCAGAAGTCCAACCCTCAGAGAAACCCGTTTATATTACTAAAAGAGGACTGCCCCAAGGTGCATTTAGACGCATTGCTTCAAGCGATCAAAAATGCACCGAGAGAGATATTGAGCTTTTTTATCAACAACGTAATGCCCAAACTTATGATACTACCATTTTCCCAGATGCTACTCTTGATGATTTAGATCCAGAAGCAATCGTTGCTTACCGCAAAGAAAGACAAGCTGTAAACCCTAACGCCAGTGAACTCAAATACACTACAGATCAAGATTTACTCTACGCGCTAAATGTTATCTCCAGACATCCCTCCCGAAGAGGAGAATACTGTCCGACTATCGCTGGATTAATATTATTTGGTACAGCAACAGCCTTGCGGCGTTATTTTCCTATGCACCGCATTGACTACATTATAATCGAGGGTAATGAGTGGATTACGGATACTAATCACCGCTATCAAGGTATTGAAATTCGTGAACCTATACTGTTAGCTATTCCCAGATTAACAACTCTAATCCTCAACGATCTTCCCAAGGCTTTTGCTCTTGCAGAAAATGGAATTCACCGTAGAGAAACACCTCTGATACCCCGTGATGTTATCCGAGAAGTAATCGTTAATGCTCTAATGCACCGTAATTATCGAGAACGGAGTCCGGTTCAGATAATTCGTTTTTCTAACCGTCTGGAAATTCATAATCCAGGATATTCTCTGAAACCTACAGATGAACTCGATCAACCTGGGTCAAAAATCCGTAATGAACTGATTGCTACAATTCTTCATGAGACAGGTATTGCAGATACAAAAGGAACTGGGGTGAAAGTCATACTGGAAGAAATGCTGGAAGCAAATCTCACCTTACCTTTGTTTCAATCCAATCGAGATAGGGATTATTTTCGTGTTGCCCTTTTTACTCATCATCTTCTTGGGCATGAAGATATTGAGTGGCTGAAACAATTTAAAGACTACAGATTGAGTGATGAGCAGGCCAAGGCGTTACTCGTACTGAGAAAGTTGGGAACGATTAATAACTGGATGTATCGTGTTACTAATAATGTTGATACTCTTACCGCTAGTCAACATCTTAGACGCTTACGGGATGCTGGATTGCTTGAACAACAAGGTAAAGGGTCAGCTACTTGCTATACTCTAGTTCCAGTATTACTAGATAATGACTTATCTAGTCAGTTAATTGAGCCAGAGGAATCTAATGTGGTGAGTGACTTGCTAGATAAGTCGTTATCTGGTGAGTTGATTGAGTCAGAGGAACTTAATCTGGTGAGTGACTCACTAGATAGAAATCAACAACAAGACAATCAGCAGCCAATGCTAAATTTACCTTTAGCAAAGCAGGAATATTTTTCCCAGACTGACGAGTATCAAAATTATCTAACACAAATACCCGAACACTTAATGACTAAAATTCAGGAACTGGGTGAACGTTCAAATCCTGATGAAATAAAGGCTGTGATTGTAGAGCTTTGTAGCTGGAAAAGCTTATCATCTTCTGCGATCGCAACTATTTTAGGTCGCAATCAGAAGTATTTACGGACTTATTATTTGACTCCACTTGTGCGATCGGGTAAACTAAAACAAGAGAAGCCCTCTCATAGTCCGCAACAAACATATACATCTACTGAAAATTATTGGGTTTAGCGATAATTGATTTACTTACAAAACAGCGAAAATCTCGTAAACATAAAAATCTTCAAAAAATATGAATACAGTATTTGAGCCTTCTTGCTTATTTATTTCTCACTTTGAATGGCAAGATGAAATAAAAAGAAATGATTTTTTAGAACACTTACTAAGTAATTTAACTAAATATTAGACAAATTTGTTGGGTTTCGTTCCTCAACCCAACCTACGACATAACAGATTTTTAAATTTTGAAGCATGTTTATACATGAAAACCGAGATTTGCCAATTGTAACTTTAAAAGGTATTATGAGAGATGCTGGCTTGACTGAGAACGATTTAAATTAGTTTTTATAGAACATCAAAATTGATTTACTTAACTGTTATATGCTCAATATTCCGCAACTCATCGCCACAGAACTAGAATTAAAACTCGATCAAGTGCAAAACGCGCTGGAACTTTTAGCCGAGGGCGCAACCATTCCATTTATTGCGCGGTATCGCAAAGAACGCACAAGTGAGATGAATGAGGTTCAATTGCGGGATTTAGCTGATAGATATACTTATTTAACAGAATTAGAAGCTAGAAAAACTACAATCTTAAAGGCTGTCGCCGAACAAGGAAAACTCACAGATGAACTCAGAGCCAAAATAGAATTTTGCTTACAAAAGACAGAAGTGGAAGATTTATATTTACCTTATCGTCCAAAACGCCGTACCCGCGCTGCGATCGCTAGAGAAAAAGGACTCGAACCCCTAGCAGAATTGATCAAATCCCTGAATGTGAAAAATGGTCAAACAGCATCACTTGTCAAGGAAGCGTCAAAATACATTTCAGAGTCTCTCGCAGTGACAACTGTAGAAGAAGCTCTCAAAGGCGCATCTGACATTTTAGCCGAAGAAATTGCTGAAAAAGCAAATTTACGGGCTTATATCCGGGAATATCTCCTAGAACAAGGAATTTTCATTTCTCGCATCAAAGATGATTATCCTGAAGGAACAACTAAATTTGAGATGTATCGCAACTATCAAATCAGAGTTAAGCATATTGCTCCTCACAATTTATTGGCGTTATGTCGTGGAGAAGCAGAGAAAATTTTAACTTTTGCAGTTACTTTTGATGAAGATTATATTGGGAGTTATTTAGAATCCCAGGAAATTAAAACTAAAGTCTCTGCTATTCGAGATTTCTACCGGACTTTGCTCAAAGATGCCTTTAACCGCTTGATGAAAGCTTCTTTAATTACAGAAGTTATTTCAACCAAGAAGAATGCTGCTGATATTGAATCGATTAAAACCTTTGAGGCGAATTTACGGGAATTACTCCTTTCCCCACCAGCGGGGATGAAACCGACATTGGCGATCGACCCTGGTTTTAGAACTGGATGTAAGGTTGCTGTTCTGGAACAAACGGGAAAATTTTTAACGTATCAAGCTGTATTTCCCCATCAATCTGCTGAACAGCGACAAAAAGCATTCCAAATTATCCAGCATTTAATTACAAAATATCAGATTGAGTTGATTGCGATTGGAAATGGGACAGCTTCCCGTGAAACTGATGAATTTGTCGCTGAGGTTTTACAGACTTTGGAGCGTCAACCGATTAAAGTTATAGTGAATGAATCTGGCGCATCTATATATTCTGCTAGTAAAGTGGCGTTAGAGGAGTTTCCAGATTTAGACGTGACTGTGCGGGGTGCTATTAGTATTGGTCGTCGATTACAAGACCCTTTGGCGGAATTAGTCAAAATTGACCCTAAATCTATTGGTGTGGGACAATATCAGCATGATGTTGACCAAAAGTTGCTAAAAAAGAAATTAGACGAAACGGTGGAAAGTTGTGTTAACTATGTGGGTGTGGATTTGAATACAGCGTCTGCGGAACTGCTGACTTTTGTTTCTGGGATAACTGGAGCGATCGCCAACAATATTATTTCCTTCCGCAACCAAAATGGTGCTTTTAAAAATCGCCGCCAATTGTTGAAGGTAGCTAAACTTGGACCAAAAGCGTTTGAACAAGCAGCCGGTTTTTTGCGTATCCGCGATGGTGAAAATCCTTTAGATAATACAGCAGTTCATCCAGAAAGTTATGGAGTGGTGGAAGCGATCGCTGCTGATTTACAAATTCCCCTCCACCAAGTTACCCAAATTGGACAAACGCTGAAAAAGACAGATTTGCAAAAATACGTTACAGATAAAATTGGCGAACCCACACTCAGAGACATACTCAGCGAACTAGAAAAACCTGGAAGAGATCCACGGGCTCAATTCAAATACGCAACTTTCCAAAAAGGGATTAAGCAAATTAGCGATCTACAAGTGGGAATGGAATTAGAGGGAATTATTACTAATGTGGCGAATTTTGGAGCGTTCGTGGATATAGGCGTACATCAAGATGGACTAATACATATATCCCAATTGTCAGATAAGTTTGTGGATGACCCCCAGAAAATAGTCAAAGTTGGTCAAGTGGTCAAGGTGTTAGTCATGGAGGTAAATCAGAAATTAAACCGGATCAGTCTATCCATGAAAGCAGTTAAGCAGTAGAAATTACCTGAGTTTTTCTCGATCTCGTTTCATCACAATCTAGCGAGAATATTTATACTTTGTAATTATCAGTCGGGTAAGGAAGCACACGTCACCGTGTCTTCCTCCCCTAAGAACCGGACTTGACAATTACTCATCATCCGGCTCAAGCCTATGGTTTCTGAGAACGTTTACCAGTATGTAAATGCTGGTGACAGGATCTGTGAAGGTGGACTAAGTTCTCCTGTTTGTCAGTACCTCCATCTTTGATAGGCACAAGATGATGGAGTTGCAATTGCTCACCAAAGAGAGGCAGGAGGCAGGAGGCAGAAGGCAAGGAGGTAAGAGATTTTTAGTTAAATTTACTTTTTGTTACATACTTGAGTTTTTTACTTATTTCTATTGACCTAAAAGTTCAAATCTTGGATTTACCTTCTGCCTCCTACCTTCGTCCTCCTGCCTCTCTTAGGAGAATTGGATGAATTAGAAACATTTGTCGGCTCAAAAAAACAAGATATGGCTGTGGACAGCAGTTAATCACTTTACTAAAGGAATTCTCGCTTGGATTTTAGGAGATCATAGCGCAAAAACATTTGAATATTTATGGAATATTGTTAGCAGTTGGAATTGCTATTTCTACGTCACAGATGGGTGGAAAGTCT
>Ga0116228_10000047_pt1 | contig 66403 bp, 71 predicted proteins | sample S1TSphfallax_2_FD_89694 | JGI IMG/M metagenome (GOLD analysis project Ga0116228, IMG submission 89694) | Host-associated microbial communities from peat moss isolated from Minnesota, USA - S1T2_Fc - Sphagnum fallax MG | ecosystem: Host-associated > Plants > Peat moss > Unclassified | place...
CGCCTCGGGACCGCACGAATCGCGGGCCACGAATGGTATTGGCCGGCCGGGGAGTCGCCGCGATCGCGCCGCTGGCAGCCGGCCGCCGAAGTGCGGCTCCTGACGCCGTTCGATCCGGTCGCCTGGGATCGCCGCCGCTTCGAGATCTTCTGGGGCTGGGCCTATCGCTTCGAGGCCTACACCCCCGCCGCCAAGCGAAAACTCGGCTACTACGCGCTGCCGCTGTTGTGGCATGAACAGATCATTGGCTGGGGAAATCTGTCCGTGCAGGGCGGCCGTCTGCACACCTCCTTCGGCTTCCTCGAGGGTGCCGCCCCGGCCTATGCCGCCTTTGCGCAAGCCCTGGAGGCGGAACTCGCGCGCATGCGGGCGTTTCTCGGCATCGCGCATTGACAAGCCCTGCATTTTTATGCAGGATGCGCGCAATTTTATGCAACCATCCAATTACACCAGGGCCGAAACCGACACTGGCAGCGCGCCGGCGCGCCGCAGCATGCTCGTGAAGATAATCCGCGAGGGCAACGTGCGGCGGCAAACCGAGCTGGTCGACCTGCTGCGCAAGTCCGGGCATGTCGCAACGCAATCGAGCGTGAGTCGCGATCTGCGCGAGCTGGGCGTGGCCAAGATGGGAGACCGCTACGTGGTCCCCGAGAATGTGCCGGTGAAGAACGACTTTTCCGCCTTGAAGCAATTCGTCAACGCACGCCTCACGGCCGGCACCAATCTCACGGTCCTGAAAACCACGGTCGGCTCCGCGCAGAGCGTTGCCGTCGCCATCGACACGGCGCGTTGGCCCGAAGTCGTCGGGACCATTTCCGGTGATGACACCATCTTCATCGCCACCGCCGGTGCCCAGGCGCAACGCAAACTGAGCGAACGTCTGCTCGCCATCTTCGGACGCTGAACCCCCATGACAAACACTGCAAGGCAGGGCGCCGAGCCCATTCTTTTGGCTTTTTCAGGCGGACTCGATACGTCGTTCTGTGTTCCCTGGCTGAAGGATACCTACGGCCGCCCGGTCGTCACGGTCACCGTCGACACGGGCGGCATCGATGCCGCCGCGGCGAAGTCGCTCAAAGAGCGCTCGGTGCTGCTCGGCGCCGTGGAACATCATCAAATCGACGCACGCCAGGCTTACTTTGACCAGGTGCTCAAATTCCTGATCATGGGCAACGTGCGCCGCGGCAACCTCTACCCGCTCTGTGTCGGCGCGGAACGCGTGCTGCAGGCGCAGACCATCGCGCACATGGCGCTGACCCTGGGCACGAAGATGGTGGCCCACGGGTGCACCGCGGCCGGCAACGACCAGGTGCGCTTCGAAGTGGCGTTGCGCACGCTCGCGCCGCAGCTCGAAATCATTGCGCCGGTTCGTGATCGTGCCTTCAAGCGGCCGGAGCAGCTGAAGTATCTCGAAGAGCATCGCCTGCCCATCCCGCCCTTCGGCGGCGCCTATTCCGTCAACCGCGGACTCTGGGGCGTGACCATCGGCGGCAAGGAAACCTTGACCTCGCTGGGCAGCATTCCCGAGGATGCATGGGTGCTGTCCCCGCATGCCTTCAGCCATCCGCGCGCCGCTGAGCGCCACAGCATCGGCTTCGAGCGCGGCATCCCGGTGAGTTTGGACGGCGTATCGATGTCCGCGGTGGCCGTCATCGAGGCGCTCGAGACCATGGCGGGACCGTACGGCATCGGCCGCGGCATCCATCTCGGCGACACGGTCATCGGCACCAAGGGCCGGGTGGCATTCGAGGCACCGGCCGCGGAGGTCCTGCTGACGGCGCATCGTGAACTCGAGAAGTTGGTGATGACCGGCAAACAGCAGCGCATCAAGGAATCGGTCGCGCAGCCTTATGGGGATCTGGTGCATGAAGGCCAGCACCTCGATCCGGTATGCCGCGACATCGAGGCACTGCTCGAATCCTCGCAAGCCCGTGTCAGCGGCGAAGTACGCGTGTTGTTGCGGCCGGGTTCGATGTTCGTGGAGGGTGTGACCTCGCCCTACTCGCTGATGGCGGCCTCGAAGGGCGTCTACGGCGAGAGCGCCGGAGAGTGGACCCCCACCGATGCGCTCGGGTACTCGAAAATGCTGGCGTTGACGGGAGTCTTTTACAAACGGGCGGGAGAGAAGTCATGACCGGCATGCGCAGCGTGGTAGTCGATAAGATCGCCTCCGTCACCCAAGCCTGCGGCCTGTCGCACGAGGTGCGCATCGCCTCGGAAATCCCCTGCGAGGAAGGCTTGGTGCTGGTGGTCGAGATCTTGAACAGCAAGGCCAACTACAACACGCTGGAACTCACCAGCGGGCGCATGGCAAAGGTCGTGCGCGGCGACATCGTCGTGGGCGCGCTCGGCCACCGCAAGGCGCTGTTCGGCTACTCCGGCCACATTCCCGAGAAGCTCGTGCCCGGCGATGTGATCCAGATGCTGAATATCGGCGGCGTTCTCGGCGTCTGCGATTCGGCGACACCGGACAAGGGCAAACCGTTCGACTGCAAGGTCCTGGGAACCGTCCTGACCTTCCCCTACCTGGGCGAGCGCATCGGCGTGCCCGCCAAGGTGGGCTACAAGCCTTTGCAATACGATGCGCCGCTGGATACGCGCGGCGTGCCGGTGGTGGCGCTGGCGGGCACCTGCATGGAAGCCGGAAAGACCGCCGCCGCGTCCGCCATCATTGCCCGCATGCGGCATCGTGGCCTGATCGTCGACGCCTTCAAGGCAACCGGCGTCTCGCTGCGGCGCGATATCATGGCGTTCGAGGATTCGGGCGCAAGGCGCACGATGCTGTTCACCGACTTGGGCATCGTCACGACCACCGGCAAGTGCGGTCCCGCCCTCACCCGCACCATGATGACGGAGATGGCCTCCGGCCAGCCCGACGCCATCGTGTTCGAACTCGGCGACGGGCTGCTCGGCACCTACGGCGTGCAGGCGATTCTTCAAGAACCCGACATCAAGCAGGCGCTCACCGCGGTGGTGCTGTCGGCCAACGACCCGGTGGCCGCCTGGGGCGGCGTCAAATTATTGCGCGAGCGCTTCGGCATCGAGCCCTGTGCGGTGACCGGACCGGCCACCGACAACCAGGTGGGCATCGAAATCATCCGTGAACAAATGCAGGTCGAAGCCTTCAACGCCATCAGTGCCCCGGCGCAACTCGGCGACTACATCATTGCTTCGCTCGGGCTGCGCAACGCACGCGATGCCAAGGCAACGGCGGAATGAGCGAGGCCGTACCCGCGATCATCCTCGGCGGCACCGGCTATGTCGCCGGTGAACTGCTGCGGCTGCTCGCCGGTCATCCTCGAATGCAGGTGGCCGCCATACTCTCCGACAGCCAGCCAGGTGCGGCGGTGGGCGGCGCGTTCGCGCATTTGCGCGATGCCTATCCGGATTTGAAGTTCTCCGCGCTCGAGGAAGTCGACGCCGCGATCCGGCGCAATCCCTTGACCGCCTTGTTTTCCGCGGCACCGCATGGCGTATCGGCCGGCATCGTCGACCGGCTGCTGCGCGCCGCCGGCGAAGGCGGCACCCGCGTGCACTGCGTCGACATCTCGGCCGACTTTCGTTACGCCACCGCGGGTGCCTTCGAGTCCGTGTACAAACATGCGCATGGAGCGCCGGCCAGACTCCGCGAATTCACCTGCGCGGTACCTGAGCATCTGCCGCGCTCCCCGACGCCGCACGTTGCACATCCCGGCTGCTTCGCCACGGCAACGTTGCTGGCGAGCGTTCCGCTGCTGGCATTGGGACTCACCGATGCGCGGCTGTTCGTCACCGGCATCACGGGCAGCACCGGCTCCGGGCGCAAGCCGGTCGAGGGTACGCATCACCCGCTCAGGCACAGCGATCTCTACAGCTATGGCGCGCTCAGCCACCGCCACGTGCCGGAGATCACAGCCTGCGCGAAGCAGGCTACCGGTGTCGAGGCGCAGTTCAATTTCGTGCCGCATTCCGGCCCTTTCGCGCGCGGCATCCACGTCACCGTGCAGGCCAGCCTGAAGAAGACGTTGAGCACCGCGCAGGCGCTCGAGGCGCTGCGCAGTTACTACCAGCATTGTCCGTTCGTTCGGGTGGCCGAGACCGCACCCCGGGTGAAGGACGTGGCGACCAGCAACTATTCGCACCTGGGCGCCGTGACCAACGGCGATTCGATCGCCGTGATGTCGGTTCTCGACAATCTCAACAAAGGCGCGGCCGGCGGCGCCATTCAATGGATGAACCGTTTACTGGGCATTCCGGAAACCACCGGACTCACCGCCCCCGCACCCGGTTGGACTTGAGGTAATCATGGCAGCGACGAACATTGCAACGGCCCACGCAAGCCACCTGGCCCAGGTGTTTGCCCAATATCCTGTGGAGATAGCGCACGGCGAGGGGGTATGGCTGCACGCGCGCGACGGGCGCAAGATTCTCGATTTCTACGGCGGCCATGCGGTGGCGGGTTTGGGCTACGCGCATCCACGATGGCTCGCCGCGCTCGAGCGACAGGCGCGCCAGATGGCCTTTCAGACCAATGCCTTGCCGATGGTGATACGCGAGCGCGCCGCCGCGAAACTGGCCAGGTTCGCAGCCTTGGGACTGGAAACGGTGTTCTGGCTCAACAGCGGCGCGGAGGCGAATGAAAACGCGCTCAAGCTCGCGTTCAAGATCACCGGCCGCGGCAAGGCAGTGGCCCTCGAGCAGGGCTGGCATGGCCGCACCGCCGCGGCGGGCGCGGTCACCTGGGGCGCGCAGGAAAAATGGTATGGCTTCCCACGCACTCCGTTCGAGGTCGGCTTTACGCCGCGCGACGACCTGGCCGCCGTGGAGCGCAACATCGACAGCGACACCGCCGCGGTGATCGTCGAGCCCGTGCAAGGCGTGGGTGGCGCCTTCCCCATCGGCAAGCCGATGCTTCAGGCCCTGAGGCAACGCTGCGACCAGGTCGGCGCCATTCTGATTTTCGATGAGGTGCAGTGCGGCATGGGCCGGTCGGGAAGCCCCTTTGCCGCGGGCTTCTATGGCGTGACGCCCGACATCGTCACGGCGGCGAAGGCCTTGGGCAACGGCTTTCCGGTATCGGCGATGCTGCTGTCGCGGCGCATCGCCGATTCGCTCAAGTACGATGACATGGGGACCACGTTCGGCGGCGGCCCGATGGCCTGTGCCATCGCGGAAGCGGTGATCGACACCATCGAATCGGAATCCTTGCTGGCCAACGTGCGGCAGGTGTCGAACTACATACGATCGAGCTGCATCGTGGGTCCGGTGACGGGAGTGCAGGGATTGGGATTCTTGCTGGGCCTGAAGACCTCGCGGCCTGCGAAGCAGGTTCAGGCGGCTCTGCTCGAGAAGAACATCCTCGCGGGTACCAGCGCGGACCCGAATATCGTGCGCCTGCTGCCGGCCTACATCATGAACGAAGGGCATGTCGATCAGCTGAGCGACGCGCTCGCGAAGATTCCCGCATGAAACGCTTCCTCGATCTCGCCGACTTCAGCCGCGATGAGGTGCTGGACTTGCTGGCATTGGCGCAAGCGCTGCACGACAAGCCCGACCACCGCGCCCTGGCCGGCAAGGTGCTGGGCTTGGTGTTCTTGAATCCCTCGCTGCGCACCCTGGCATCGTTCCAGTCCGGCATGGCCAAGCTCGGCGGGAGTTCGTTCGTCATCGTGCCGGGCCAGGGCACATGGCAGCTCGAGACGCAGGTCGGCGCCGTCATGAACGGTGCGGCCGCCGAACACATCCGCGAGGGAATACCCGCCCTGGCTTCGTATTGCGACGCCCTCGGGGTGCGCGCCTTTGCCGAGGGCAAGAACCTGGAGGCGGACCTCAACGAAACGCTGTTCGGCAAGATCGACCAGCTCTGCGACAAGCCGCTGATCAACATGGAATCGGCCATGAATCATCCCTGTCAGGCGCTGGCGGACTGGCGCACCCTGGATGAGCTGAACATTCCGCAGCGGGCCAAGTTCGTTTTGAGCTGGGCGTATCACCCCAAGGCGCTGCCGCTCGCCGTACCCTCGGCCGCGTTGCACATGGCCGCCATGCGCGGCATGGAAGTCGTGGTGCTGAGGCCGGATGGGTTCGCGCTGCCCGGGCAGATCATGGACAAGGCACGCGCCGCCGCGGCCGCTGCCGGCGGCTCGGTCACCGAGACCACCGATCGCAGCGCCGCGCTCGCGGATGCAAGCGTGGTCTATGCCAAGGAATGGGGCAGTACATCGCATTATGGCGATGCCCAGGGGGACGCGAAGCTGCGCGCCGATCTCGCCGACTGGTGCGTCCGCGAACGCTGGTTCGCCGGAGCGAGGCCCGATGCGAAGCTCATGCACTGTCTTCCGGTGCGCCGCAACGTCGCGGTCGCCGACGAAGTTCTCGATGGTCCGCGCGCGGTCGTCAAGCGCGAGGCGCAAAATCGTCTTACCGTGCAGATGGCCGTCCTGCACCGCATGTTGGCCGGTTGACCTCGGCTTTTGATTCAGCGCTTCCGGAGTATCACCCATGATCATGAGCCGACCCGACCCCTCCATCGCCGTGCGCGCATTGCGCAGCGCCGCCCCGTACATACGGATGTACAAGAACAAGGTGTTCATCATCAAGGCCGGCGGCGCCGTGTTCAGCGATGAGGCGTCCACGCGCGGGCTGATCGAACAGGTCGCGATACTGCACCAGGTCGGCATCAAGACGGTGCTGGTGCACGGCGGCGGACCGCAATTGGACAGTCTGCAGGCGACGCTCGGCATCGACACCAAGATGATCAACGGCAGGCGCGTCACCGATCAGAAGTCGATCGACGTGACCTCCATGGCGTTGAACGGCTTGATCAACACACGCATTCTCGCCATTTGCCGGGCACTGGACGTGGAGGCCATCGGGCTGAGCGGCGTCGATGCCGGGCTGATTCGCGCGCACAAGCGCAAACCCGTGCCCGTGTCGCCCGGATCCAGTGAAACCGTCGACTATGGCTTCGTCGGCGACATCGATTCAGTCAATTCATCCGTGCTGGAGAAGCTGCTCGATAACGGACTCATGCCGGTGGTCAGTCCGCTGTCGGCCGATTCGAACGGCACCTTGCTCAACATCAACGCCGACACCGTGGCTGCGGCCATCGGCGGCGCATTGAACGCCGAGAAGCTGGTGCTGTGCACCGGCGCGCAGGGGATTCTCGAACGCATCGAGGATCCGCATTCGGTGATTTCATACACAGACATCGACGGCCTCAAGCAGCTGCGTGAAGCGGGCGCCCTCAAGGACGGCATGCTGCCGAAGGCGGCAGCCATCGAGCACGCCATCTTGAGCGGAGTGCGCCGCGTGCACGTGATCAGCTACAAATCCGCCGACAGCTTGCTGGCGGAAATCTTCACCAACGAGGGCACCGGCACCCTGGTGGTTGCCGACCTCGATGTCCTGAGCGACGCCGAGCAAGTGGCCGCCGGCGCCGACCACCGATGAGCTCGAGGGCAGCTCAAGTATGACGCGGCTCTGGGACAAGGGTGGATCGCTCGATGCGCGCGTGCTCGAATACACCGCGGGCGATGACCATGTGCTCGACAACCGCCTGGTGCCCTACGACATACGGGCGTCGATCGCCCATGCAGAGATGCTGGGGGCACAGTCGCTGCTCTCGGGCACGGACACGGTCGTCATTTGCGAGGCACTCCGCGTCATCGGCGCGGAGCATGCGCAAGGGCTTTGGCGCGTCACGCTGGATCAGGAAGATTGCCAGACCGCGATCGAAAATTTGCTGACCGCGCGCATCGGCGCCACCGGCGGGCGCCTGCACGCCGGCAGGTCGCGCAACGATCAGGTGCTGGCGGCGCTGCGGCTGTACATGAGCGATGCCGCGCGCGCGCTCGAGGACGGCGCCATCGCCGTCGCCGCGGCGCTCGAGGCGTTGGCCGCGCGCGACGGTGCCGTCGAGTTGCCCGGCTATACGCACATGCAGCAGGCGATGCCCAGCAGCGTCGCACTCTGGGCGGGCGCCTATGCCTCCGAAATACGCGACGATGCCGCGGGACTCGCGCACACCCAGCGGCGCATCAGCAAGAATCCGCTGGGATCGGCCGCCGGTTTCGGCACGCCCAATCTTCAGTTGGATCGAGAAGATACGCGGCGCCGGCTCGAGTTTGCGCAGGTTCATGAACCTGTCACGGCGGTGCAGCTGTCGCGCGGCAAGGCCGAAGCCCAGTTGCTGTTCGAAATCACGCTGCTGACCCAGGACATCGGCAGACTGGCGGCGGATCTCACCCTGTTCTACACCCAGGAATACGGCTTCGTGAGTCTGCCGGAGGCCTTCACCACCGGCTCCTCCATCATGCCGCAAAAGCGCAACCCCGACGTCTTCGAGCTGATGCGCGGCCGCAGCGCCGTGGCACAGGCGGCGCTCGGCGAGGTGCTGGCCATCACCCAAAAGCTGAGCTCGGGTTACCACCGCGATCTGCAGCTGATCAAGCCGCCGTTGTTCCGCGGCATCGACTCCTGCATGCAGACCTTGCACATCCTGCCCGTTGCCCTCGAGGGCGTGCGCTTTCTCCCCGACAACATCCGACTGGACCCCGCCATTCACGCCGCCGCCTCTGCCAATGCACTGGTCGCGGCGCAAGGCATTCCCTTCCGGGAGGCCTACCGGCGCATTGCCGCCACCATCAAGGAACCGAGCAAACCATCGAACAAGGAATCGAACTGACCATGTGGCGCAGCTTGAAGACATTGGATGAGCTCAACGCACCGAGCAGCACGTTGATCGCGCATCTCGGCATCAAGTTCACCGAGATAGGTCCCGACTTTCTGCGCGGCACCATGCCCGTGGACGAACGGACCCACCAGCCTTACGGACTGTTGCACGGCGGTGCGTCGGTGGCCCTGGCAGAGACCTTGGGCAGCATGGCCTCCAGCATGAGCGTGGACGCAGAATTTCAATGCGTGGGCCAGGAAATCAACGCCAATCATGTACGCTCGGCACGCAGCGGACTGGTGACGGGAACCGCCAAAGCCGCGCATCTCGGCGGCCGTACCCATGTGTGGACGATCGACATCGTCAACGAGGCCGGCAAGCTGGTCTGCATCTCCCGCTTGACCGTGGCGGTCATCAAGCGAGGTGCTTTGACGGCGTGACGGCCGAGGTGGCAATCGACAATGAATCTGGCGTATCGTGCGCGCCATGAAATACAACCAACGTTTTCTTGGCGGCTGGACTGCCGTGCTCCGCGGCTGGAGCGCGGTGGGTTTGCTGGTTTGCGTCGCGCCCATCGTGTTCGCCCAAACGCCTGCTCCACCACCACCCAACACGGCGCCGGGCGCCGATCCGGGCCCCGCTCCCTCGATCGATCAGACCAGCTATTTGTTCGGCCTCACGTTCGGCGCGCAACTGCACAGCGTCGGAATCAGCAACGAACTGTCGAACGAAGCCGTGCAGCGCGGCATCAAGGACGGATTGAACGGCAGACAGCCCACGCAAGCCGAGATGCAGGAGCTGCAAAAGTATGCGCGCGGCGTGGCGGAAGCCGCTGCCGCCCGCAATGAAGCCGCCGCGAGCGAATACCTCGCGCGCAACGCCAAGGAAAAAGGCGTCATCACCACCGAATCCGGGCTGCAGTACAAGGTCCTTGTCGCCGGCGACAAGAAGGCACCGCCGATCACTGCCGCGGATCAAGTCACGGTCAATTACCGCGGCAAACTCTTGGACGGCAAGGAATTCGACAGCTCGTACGGTCGCGGCACACCGGCGACGTTTCCGGTCAATGGCGTGATCAAAGGCTGGCAGGAAGCCTTGGTGCTGATGAAGCCCGGTGCGAAGTTTCAGCTCTTCATACCACCGGCGTTGGGCTACGGCGCGCAGCCCAAACCGCAGATTCCGGCCGGGTCATTGTTGATATTCGATGTCGAGCTGATCAGCGCGCAGTCGCCGGGCGCGCCTGCTCCCGCGCCCGCACCTCCACCTGCACCGAAAACCAAGTAGACGTCGACTGCGGTGGGTGATGGGCTTGCCGGGCAGGGTGAGGCGCAGCGGGAAACATAAAGGCAGCAGTTTCCCGCTGCGCCTCACCCCCGCCCCGCAGACACAGCACCCTCCGCACTCGGCACCGCCTGTGTTCGCGGTGATCCTCTGAGCCAGTGATCTCCCGTCCAGGTGATCTCGTGTCCAGGTGATCTCGTGTCCAGGTGATCTCCCGTTCAAGGTGATCCTCCGTTCGCCCTAATGCTGCGCGGCCTGACATCCGGTAGGGGTGAGAGCCCGCCAGACGGGAACTGACTGTCTTACCGTTCCCGTCTGGCGGGTTCTCACCCCTACAAGTTGAGTGCATTGGTAAGATCACCCATCGGCGGCGAAGCATGCGCCGCCAACCCCCGATCGCGCACCTTGATGCCGGGCAACACGTTCAGGTCGAAGCGGCGGGTGATCAAACGGAGGATGGATTCCGTATCGTACTGCGTGTGATCCACGGTGCCGCGCCGCGCGTAGGGTGAAATGATGAGCGCGGGAATGCGCGCTCCGGGGCCGAGCAAGTCGCCTTGCGGCGGCGCCACGTGATCCCAGGCACCGCCGAATTCGTCGTAGGTGATCACGATCACCATGTGCTGCCACTGAGGGCCGGCACGCAGCTTGGCCACCAGGGCGGCGATGTGTTCATCGCCCTCCTCCACGGAGGCGTAACCGGCATGTTGATTGACATTGCCCTGCGGCTTGTAGAACGTGACGGCGGGCAAACGGCCCGCGGCCACATCCGCCAGCAGATCGTCGTAGTCCTTCAAGTGCGCGGCGCGCGCCTCAGGGTGCATTTCGGGATCGAAGCGCGTGTAGTAGTTGAACGGTTGGTGATGCGCTTGAAAGTCTGGATTGCCGCCCGGTGTTTCCGGCGCGTAGATCACGGTGCGCTCGCGATCCGCCGCGCGCGCGCCATCGGCGAGCGCCGCTCTCCAGGATCCGGAATACCACGCCCACGCAACGTGCTTGTCATCGAGCATGTCGCCGATCGTCGGCCCGACCTGCGGCGGCATCGTGGTCCGATTTGCCGGATCTGCATAGCGATAGCTCGCATCGCTCGGCGCCGGTCCGTTGCCGCTCGGCTGGTAGGCGGGCTGCATGGTGTTCACGGCATAAAATTTGCCGTCGCCGAAATAATTTCGCGGCGTGATGTTGCCGCTCTTCACGAAGGTCGGCGGCGCATCCAACGCCGAGGCAATGTTTCCCGGTGTCTTCAGGCGCGGCAGATAATTTCCCGCGGCATCTTGTTCGAGGATCGCTATCGAGGGCTTGGCGGGTGCGCTGTCCGCGTCAGGATACTCCGGCGCGCACGCGCAGATCAGATACTGATGATTGAGGAACGATCCGCCGAACGCTCCCTGGAAGAAGTTGTCCGCCAGCACGAACTCCTGCGCCAGTTTATAGAGCGCCGAGCGGCTGTAGTCGTAATGCCCCAGCGCCAATCCGCCGGCGTCGGACCATGCCGCATAACCGTCATTCCTGCCGCCGTCGATCTGCATCTGGTGCTCGAAAAAGCGATGCCAAAGATCGCGGGTTACCGTCGAGGTCGACAGCGTGACGTCCGATTGCGCGCTATAGGCGTGTTCGATGGAGAAGGGTGCGTTGGGCAGTCCGACGCTTTGCTGCTGCGTCACGACCGGAATGAAACCTGCCGCGGTGACCCCACCCCAGGACGGCGGCAACGTCGCGAGAACCTTGCCGTCGCGATCGACCTGTGGCACGTAGGCGGCGGTGGGCCGGCCATCGGCGCCCAGCACTTCGCGAAGGCCTCGGGCACCCGGAAAATTGCCGTACAAATTGTCGAAGGCACGGTTTTCGGCATAGATCACCACGATGGTGTCGATGTCCTTGCGCAGCGCGCGTGTCGTGCCGGCTTCGTCGCCGAGCCGGCCCAGCGTCGCCGGGGGGCTCGAACAGGAGCCGAGCGCGGCGCAGACTGCGAGCGCGCCCAGCATGGTGTTGCATCGAAAATTAGCTGAGCGCGCTCTACGGAAGGCAGTCGTCATGCGCTCAAGTATAAGCGCTGATCGAGACGTGAAACTAGCGGGGCGACGCGTTACAGCCGGGAAACTAAAAGGTCCACAACGCACTCACCGTGAACGCATCCGGATCGCCGAAAGGAGAGGTGATGCGCTCATATTCGGCCCGCACGGTAAAGCCGAAGGGCAGCTTGGAGCTGACGCCGGCGCCATAGGCGAATTTGGTTTGCGTTACATCGCTGCGCCCGGTTATCACATAGCAACCATTGCCCGACGCGCCACAGGGTTCGAGGGTGTAGTCGTTCACCGTGAGCTTGAGCCGTGCAACGCCGGCCTTCGCGTAGATATCGATGTAAGGGATCGGAATCGGCAGATAGCCCAGCGCGAACAGCACCGGCGCAGTCGGATGCGAATCGTAACCGTATTCAGCAGTGTCGTCATAGCCGTCGTGATGTCCCGGTTGACCGAAATCGATGTACTCCAGTTCGGCCCCTACGAACGATACCGGCCGCACGCCGACGATGGCCTTCCACGCCGTTTGATGGTCGTTGTAATACCCCGGAAGGCCGTAACCCGGGTCATCACTTCTGATCGTGGATTCGCCGACACCGGCGCCCACATACAGGCCGACCGGATTATAAAGCCCGAACGCATCGTCCGCCGCCAACGCAGGCGTCGACGCGCCGCACGCGGCAATCGTTGCCAGTGCGCCGATTGCCTTGATAAACCTGCTCATCTTTCATTCTCCGATAGGAAATGTTGCTGTCATGGGACTCGGGCGCGCCAACAGAAGTTCCGGCGAACCCCCAAGGGCACCGCGGGTATACTTAAAATCCATGAAATGTCTGGCCACCTCGTGCTTTATCGTGTACCTCGCCGGGGCTCTGGCAGGTTGTGGGCAAAAAGGTCCCTTGGTCATGCCGGATGCGCCGAAGCGCAAGCACACGATACCGACGCTGCCGACTCCGTCTAAACCAAAAAACAGCGGGTCGCCGGCCCCGGCCGAGTCCAGTCCTGCGACAAGTCCCGCACCCGCGGCGACGACGCCCGGCTCGCCGCCCAGCCCTGGCGCCACGCCTGCGCAGCCCTGATTAGCCAGGCTCCGCAACTTCTCTGATGACCGCTCGCAAGCTCATTCTCGTCGATGGCTCAGGGTACTTGTACCGCGCGTTTCACGCCTTGCCGCCGCTGACCAACTCGCGCGGCGAACCGACGGGCGCGGTGTTGGGTGTTCTCAACATGTTGAACAAGATGATCAAGGAGGAGTCACCGGAACGCATTGCGGTTGTCTTCGATGCACCGGGCCGGACATTTCGCGACGATTTATTCGACCAGTACAAGGCGCACCGTGCGCCGATGCCGGACGACCTCCGATCGCAGGTGCAGCCGTTGTACGACACGGTCGCGGCCATGGGCCTGCCGCTGCTGCGTGTGCCCGGCGTCGAAGCCGATGACGTGATAGGCACGCTCGCCAGGAAGGCGGCTGATGCCGGTTTCAAGGTTTTGATTTCGACCGGCGACAAGGACATGGCGCAGCTCGTGGGTCCGAACATCGAGTTGCTGAACACCATGAGCAATACGCGTCTCGACAGAATGGGTGTCAAGGCCAAGTTCGACGTGTTTCCGGAACAGATCATCGACTACCTGGCCTTGGTCGGCGACAATTCGGACAACATACCCGGCATCACCGGTGTCGGTCCGAAGACGGCAGCCAAATGGCTCAATCAATACCAGCGGGTGGATGAACTGATCGCGCACGCCGCGGACATCGGCGGCAAGGTGGGCGAGAATCTGCGCAATGAGCTGCCCATGCTCGAGCTGTCGCGCAAGCTCGCGACCATCGACACATCGCTCGAGCTGCAATTCACGCCCGAGCAGCTCGCGTGCGGTGCGCCTGATACCGCGCGACTGCGCGAGCTGTATTCACGCTTGGAGCTGCGAACCCTGCTCAAATCGCTGGGCAATGAGCTGCCGGCCGCCCCGGACGCCCCTCCGGGCGCTGCCAGTGAGGCGCTCGCGCCGGATGGCGCCGCGCTCGACGGCAACCCGGCCACGACGTCGGCCAGCACGCCGACGGACGTCGCCACGCCGGCACGCTATCACCAGATTTTGTCACCGGAGAGCTTCGCCGAGTGGTTGGAGAAGCTCGAGGCCGCGCCGCTGATCTCGTTCAATATAGAGACCGACAGTTCCATCTACATGCAAGCGCGCATCGTCGGCTTGGGATTCGCCGTATCGCCGGGCGAAGCAGTCTACCTGCCTCTGGGACACGATTACGCGGGCGCACCGCATCAGCTCGATCGCGACAAGGTCATGGCTGCTCTGAAGCGCATCATGGAGGACGCGACCAAGCCCAAGCTGGGACATCATTTGAAGTATGACGCCCATGTGCTTGCCAACTACGGCATTGCACTCAACGGCCCGCGTTTCGATTGCATGCTGGAATCGTACGTTCTCAACAGCGTCGCCACGCGGCATGACATGGACTCGACCGCCGCAAAATATCTCGGCGTGAAGACCATTCAAGTCGAGGACGTCGCCGGCAAGGGTGCGAAGCGGATCGCCTTCAATCAGATCGACGTGGAGCGCGCGGCCGAGTACTCCGCCATGGATGCCGATGTCACGCTGCGCCTCCACCAGTCGCTCTGGCCGCAGCTCGAGGCGCTGCCGCGGCTGCGCGCGGTCTACGAGACCATTGAACAACCCTTGGCACCGGTCTTGTATCGAATGGAGCGCGCCGGCGTGTTGGTGGACCGGGAACTCCTCGGCAAGCAGAGCGCGGAACTGGCCGCGCGCATGCAGGAACTGCAGCAGCAAGCACACGCCGAGGCCGGCGGCGAGTTCAACGTCGACTCGCCGAAGCAGCTGCAGGAAATCTTGTTCGGGAAGCTTGGCATTCCGGTCACCCGCAAGACACCCACCGGCCAGCCATCGACTGCCGAGGATGTGCTGGAGGAGCTGGCCGCGACCTATCCGTTGCCGAAGCTGATTTTGGAATATCGCGGCGTCGCCAAACTCAAATCAACGTACACCGACAAGCTGCCGCTGCAGATCGATGCGGCCAGCGGCCGGATTCACACGACGTATCACCAAGCGGTGGCTGCCACCGGGCGGCTCTCCTCGACCGACCCCAATCTGCAGAACATCCCGATTCGCACGCTCGAGGGACGCCGCATCCGCCAGGCGTTCATCGCCGCGCCGGGGCACTCGCTGATCGCAGCCGACTACTCGCAAATCGAGCTGCGCATCATGGCGCACCTGTCGCGCGACCCGAGCTTGCTGCGCGCGTTCGCGGACGATCTCGATGTCCACCAGGCCACGGCGGCCGACGTGTTCGGTGTTGCGCTCGATCACGTCAGCCCCGATCAACGCCGCTCCGCGAAAGCCATCAACTTCGGTTTGATGTACGGCATGTCCGCGTTCGGCCTTGCGCGTCAACTGGGCATCGGACGCGGCGAGGCGCAAAAATACATGGATCTGTACTTCGAGCGTTATCCGGGGGTGCGGCGCTACATGGAGGAAACGCGGCGCCAGGCGCGCGAGGCGGGATTCGTCGAAACCGTCTTCGGCCGCCGTTTGTACCTGCCTGAAATCCAATCGAGAAACGCGGCGTTGCGTCAGTACGCGGAACGCAGCGCCATCAATGCACCCATGCAGGGCACTGCTGCTGACATAATCAAGCGTGCGATGATCGCGGTGGACGCATGGCTCGAAAGTTCCCACGCGCCGGCCCGGCTCATCATGCAAGTCCATGACGAATTGATCCTGGAGGCCGCAGACGGCGCCGTCCAATCCCTTGTAGGACAATTGCTTACACATATGTCGCACGCCGCCAATTTGGAGGTGCCGCTCAAGGTCGATGTAGGGGTAGGCCGCAACTGGGATGAAGCACATTAGTTGCTGCGCGTGAGCGGAAAGTAGTGCAAAATCTGCCCGACTGATGGATGGTTCGCGAAGGATCTGAACAAGCGAATCTGGCGACTGAAGAAACTTGCGAAGGCGTTTCAAAGGGACTGGAACTTTCGAGCAGCAACCCCATCTAACCCAATGAGCGTTAACGACGCTCCCCGCTCTTCTCCCTGAGCGGGCAAGACCCGGTTTGTCATCCCCATGCCGGGTTGGTCTGCCCCGGTGGCTGCCACAAGCAACCATCGGGGCTTTTTTATGTTCGCTCCAAAATGACGAGCGATTAAACTTCTGCCGCCATCCATCCCTGCATCACCGAGCGTGCCTCATCGATCCCTTGTTTCGCGTGCGCCGAAAACAATTGCGTGGTGACCGCGGTGTCGCCGCATGCCGACGCCGTCTCCTTGAGCACCCGCTGTGAATCGCGCCGATTCAGCTTGTCAGCCTTCGTCAACAGCACGTGCGCCGAACGCTGCCGCGACAGCACCCACTCGAGCATGGCCACGTCCTGTTCGCCTAGGCCACGCCGTCCATCCACGATGAGCATCAAGCCCACCAAGGACTCGCGCACGTTGAAGTAGTGTTCCATGAGCTGCAGCCAGTGCAGGCGCACGCGTTCCGGCACCTTCGCGAAACCGTATCCCGGAAGGTCCACCAAGCGGCGGTCGGGGGACAATTCGAAAAAATTGATCAGTTGGGTTCTACCGGGCGTCCGGCTCACCCTGGCGAGACCGGTGCGCTGTGTAATGGCATTGATGGCGGTCGATTTGCCGGAATTGGAACGCCCCGCGAATGCAACCTCCTGGCCGGTGTCCGCTGCGAGTTGGTGAGGCTCGGCGGCGCTGGTCAGGAATCTTACCGAGGGAAAGATCGACATGGTCGCGGCTTCAAACGCAAATTATTGACTCTAGTGTACAATTTACCGCTAACACACGTGCATATGGATCGAGGGGTAAGAGCGGATCATGAAGCGGATTTGGATACTTGTAACAGCAATTTGCGGCGCGACCATCAGTACCTCTGCTCTTCCAGCGGGGAGCGTCGAGGCCGGCGCCGCCAAAGCCGTCACTTGCGCGGCCTGTCACGGCGCCAACGGCAACAGCGTAAATCCGGAATGGCCGAGCCTGGCCGGTCTCGGTGCCGACTACATCACCGAGCAATTGAACAATTTCAAATCCGGCAAACGCATGAATGCAATCATGATGGGCATGGTTGCGGCCTTGTCGCCCGATGACTACGCGGATCTCGGCGCCTATTTCGACAGCCTGCCCAACACCGGGCTGGAATCCGACCCTTCTTTCTGGGAGGCCGGTGAAAAGCTATACCGGGGCGGCGATCCGACCCGCGGCATTCCGGCGTGCATGGCCTGCCACGGTCCCACGGGCGCCGGCAACGAACCGGCCAAATTTCCGGCGCTGCGCGGGCAACATTCGGTCTATGTGATCAAGCAACTCAACGACTACGCATCGGGTGCGCGGACCACGGGACCCAACGGTGTCATGCAGACCATCGCCAAGCGCCTGACGCCGGACGACATGCGCAACGTCGCCGCCTATGTACAGGGTATTCGGTGAGATGCGCGCAACGCTAGCGTTGGCGCTGTGCGGGGTGCTGGCCCTCACCGCCTGTGGCAAGCAGGAAGCGCAACGCAGCCCGGCCGCCGGCAAGCCCGCGGCGACGGCTGCCAACCAGCCACCGGTGCAGCAGAAGACCGCGTCGCCCGCGGACAAGGCGGCGAAGATAAAAAGCCTCAATGAGGACGGAACGGAAACCGTCGAGGACAGCGCAGGCGACAATGGCACTCACAACTCTCTGCTGGCCGCCGTTGCCTCCACGGTGACCGCGGCCAACGCGACGACGTCCTTGAGCGGCCCCACGATGTGGCAGGAAGGTGTGAACTACACGCGGCTGGTTCCGGCGCAGCCGACCGACGCACCTTCCGGCCAGGTCGAAGTGTTGGAATTTTTTTGGTACGGGTGCCCCCACTGTTATGCGCTCGAGCCCACGCTCGAAGCGTGGCTCAAAACCAAGCCTGCCTATGTGACCTTTACCCGGGTTCCGGTGCTGTGGAACGAGGGCGACCGGTCGCTCGGGCGGCTCTATTACACAGTCCAGGGCCTCGGCAAGATCGATGAAATGCATGGCGCGATCTTCAAGGAGATCCACGTCAACAATGATCCTCTGATCGGCAGCGATCCGGAAAATACGGCTGAGGCCGAGCGCATGCAGATCGTGTTCGCAAGACGCTTCGGGATCACCGATGACGCTTTTCGCAGCAAGTTCGAGCACGACATGGGCGTCGATACGGCGATGCAACACGCCGATGCACTGATCGAACGGTACCGCGTCACCTCGGTCCCGGATTTCGTGGTGAATGGCAAGTTCGTCACCGACGTTGCCGCGGCCGGCAGCCCGGAGAAACTGATGAGTTTGCTCAATGACTTGACTGCGGCAGAGCACAAGCGCCAGCCCTGATGGGCAAGACGCGTCTCGAGGCGTTCAGCGATGGCGTGATCGCCATCGCCCTGTACGTCTCGGTCGCTGTCAGGGGTTCATACCCGATCGAAGAATCGAGAATTCATTGCGCGCTTGAAGGAGAGAAGTTGTGCCGACGCATACCGGTGGGTGCCATTGCGGCGCCGTCCGTTTCGAGGTGGACGCACCGGCGAAACTGCAGATCCTGGATTGCGATTGCTCGATCTGCCGCAAGAACGGCTATTTGCATCTCATCGTGCCCGACGCCGGCTTCCGGCTGCTGCAAGGCACCGAGTCGCTGACTTTGTACACGTTCAACACGGGCACTGCGAAGCATTATTTTTGCGCGATTTGCGGCGTCAAATCCTTCTACAAACCGCGCTCGCATCCGGATGGCATCAGTGTCAACGCCCGTTGCCTCGATGAGGGCAGCGTCGAATCGATGTCGATCACGCCTTTCGATGGCCGCAACTGGGAAAAAGGCCGGGACGAATTGGGGTGACATCATGATGAAGGGGCTGGCGCATCAATAATATGCGGCTGCGCAATACATAAGCACTCTTTAACGACCATTATGTTCATCGGACCCGGCTGAGAAATTTACTTGCGGTAAATTTGTGACCGTCCTCATTGGTGCTCGGCTCCATTTGAGAGATGCTGGTGACGTTTTCAAGGTGGGCGCAGGAATCAACATGTCGAGTGGCGAAGCAAGGAGAGATGCCTCCGTCACGTGCGGCGCTGCACGATGCAGCGGTGCCCGCGAGGCGCTCGTCGTTTTGATCATGCTCTACGGGCTGACTCAAGGGATTGATGCGCTCGCCGGCGATGCATCGCGCGGCGATTCGAAGCCCGATGTCGTCAAGGATATCCAACCCATCGTTGGCGGTACGCCGCTCTCCTTGGATTTTCTGCCCAACAAATCTGCAAGCAACGACCCGCAATTTTCCGCATCCGAATTCAGCCCGCGAAAAGCCGCCACGGCGCAGTCAACCAAGCCCGTCGACGCTGAGTTCGTGGATGAGACGCAAGCTTTGCGCGCGACCTCGGCGTGGCAACGTCTGGCTGACTATCGGGCACAGGGTCGCGTGCAGTTGCTGACCCTGTGGCAATCGCAACGCAGCACCGTCTCTCTGCAGGCCGGCCACCATGGCGGACCTTCGCTGCAATGGAGCAGCCGCATCATGAACCACGGCGGCGCAACGCGCGGCCTGCTGGATCGATTCGTACCATCCTCACTGGGAGCGGCCGGACTCGGTCCCAAGGTGCTGCTCCACGGCGGCAATTCCCCGACCGCGACCAAAACCTTCACTCTGTTGCCGGTGACCAAGTCGCCTTGAGCGACCGCGCAACCAGCGGCTTGGTCGGGTCGACCTTGAACCAAAACGCGGCGCCCAGCAGCAGCAAGAGCGCCATCGGTATGAAAGGCAGGGTGTAGCTGCCGTAACGGTCCACCAGATACCCGAACGTCAGCGATGAAGCGAAGGCGCCGACCTGCGCCGAGGTGTTCATCGCACCCACCATGGCGCCGGCGTAGGGTCCGCCGATATCCAGACAAACCGCAAACATGACCGGCTGCTGAAAGGTGATGGCAGCGTAGACGACGGTCAGCAGGATCATTGCACTGACTGGTTGTTGCGCGAGCATGACCGCGACCACGCACGACCCTGAAACGGCAAGACTCACCAAACCAATTGAGCACCGGCCCCACTTCAGGCCGATCTTCTTCACCAGTAGATTGCTCAACAAGCCGCCGGCGATGTTCGCGACGGCGGCCACGAAATACGGCAGGGATGAGAGCAGCAGGTTCCTTTCGCTGAATCCGCGGGCGTGCACCAGATACGTTTGAAACCAAGACTGAAAGAAGTAGTAGGTATACATGTAGCACAGCGCCACGCCGAGAACCGCCCACATGTTCATTGACCTCAGTGCGATGCTCCAGGGAAGGCGCTGGTGCGAAGGTTCGATGGATTCGCGCGTTTCAGCGAGTTCGGCCGCGGTCACGCCGTGCTTTTCAGCCGGAGAATCGCGGAACCATGAGTACCAGGTGACGCTCCAGAGAACGCCCAAAATGCCGAACAGGAAGAAGCACGCGCGCCAGCCGTAGTGAATCTGAATCGGTACGACGAGCAGGGGCGCAATCGCACCACCCAACTGTCCCGCCATCAAGACGACGCCAAAAGCACGGCTGCGTTCGACGACGGGGAACCAGCGGGCGACGACCACGGACGCATTCGGGTAGGCGCCCGCCTCACCCGCTCCAAACATGAAGCGGGTCAGCAGCAACGGGTAGTAGCCGGTGACAATCCCGGTTAGCGTGGTGAAACCCGACCACCACAACACGATGCGCGTCAAAACGCGGCGCGGTCCGATGCGGTCCCCGAGAACTCCCATCGGAATCTCGAAGCACGCATAGGCGAGCACGAAAATGCCGGAAACCCAGCCCCACTCCGACGGAGTGATCTTGAGGGCCTCCTGCATGCGCGGCCCTGCAACCGATATGCAGACGCGATCGAGGTAGGTGATGACCGAGAGCAGGGTCAGAAGACCCAGCACCCGTGTGCGATATTTCGCGCCCACCCTAACCGACGACCACCTCGCTGATCTGCATGACGGGCGTCAGGTCGGTGTAGTGCGGAATGTCCGCCATGAGTTCCGCCGCATGAGCACCGAAGCCCGCTTGGAAGCTTTCCACGGAATCACAGAATATGTGGCACATGCCGATATAGGCCGGCGGCGTCCCTGGGGCACCGCCCGCAAGACCTTTGTCCACGGTGTAGTACTTGCAGGCGTCCCCCATTCTCGCCTTCACCAACGGCATGTGCGTGTCGCGATAATACGTGTGGTCGAATCTCGCCCCGGGGGTGTTGGGGTACATCACGCTTACTTTGATCATTTGCGATTCTCCTGAAGTGCACCGGCCAAGTCCTCCGGCTGCAGTCTAGCCGAAGCGCGCAAATTGACGGCGACGAGTTGAGCGGTGCATTAAACTGTCGGCCTGCGGGGGCTGCGCCCTCCGCCAACATTCCCGTCGAGAACATCACCATTGGTTAGTCTGTCATCCAATCGCCCGCTCGTCATCGCTTCGGTGATGACGACCATGACGATGATTGCCATCGAGTCAACCATCGTGTCCACGGCGATGCCGCAGATCGTCGCGGATCTCGGTGGACTGCAACTCTACAGCTGGGTGTTCTCGTCATTCCTCCTGGCGCAAACCGCCATGACGGTGGTATTCGGCAACCTGGCGGATGTTTACGGCCGCAAGCCCGTCATGTTCGTGGGAATAGCCATTTTTCTGGTGGGATCGCTGGCAGCAGGTTTTGCCTGGTCCATGCCGAGCATGATTTGTTGCCGGCTCATTCAAGGCATCGGTGCCGGTGCAATGCAGCCTGTCGCCATGACCATCGTGGCCGACCTGTATCCGGCGCGCGAGCGTGGCAAGGTACAAGGATACCTGGCGAGTGTATGGGCGGTTGCGGCCGTGGTGGGACCGGTATTGGGGGGGCTCATCATCCGCTCGGTCTCCTGGGCATGGATCTTTTGGATCAACGTGCCGGTGGGTATTGCGGCCGCCGCGGGTTTTCAGGCTTTTCTCAAGGAGAATACCCAGCATCAACGCCGATCGATAGATATCTGGGGTGCCGCTTCGTTCACGGTGGCCGTCACGTCTTTGCTGATCGCGCTGACCGAAGTGGGCAACCACCAGCTGTTGCGGCTGATTGCCGCGGCTGTCGTATTCGGCGTCGCGGCGCTGATCTTTTGGATGGTGGAACGCCGCGTCGCCCATCCGATGGTGTCTTTCGCCCTGTGGAGCCACCGGCCGATCGCGGCCACCAACGGAGTTGCCATCCTGGCCAGCATGTCGCTCATCGGGCTCACCACCTTCTTGCCCATATACGTGCAGCTGGTCATGCAGCGTTCGCCCACCACCGCCGGCCTGACCCTGACGACCATGCTGATCGGGTGGCCCGCCGGCGCCACCCTCTCATCGCGGCTCTTTCATCGCTTTGCGCTGCGCCACTTGCTGGTGGCCGGAGCGCTGCTGGAACCTCTGGGCGCCCTCGCCTTCGTCATGCTGGAACCTGACGCATCGCCCTTCATACCCGCAATCGGATCGTTGGTGATGGGATTCGGCATGGGTTTGATCAGCGTGCCTTCACTGGTGCTGATACAAGAGGTCGTTGATTGGACGCAGCGCGGCAGCGTGACGGCGTCGAATATCTTCGCGCGTAATCTGGGCAGCACGCTCGGCGCCACGTTGTTGGGAGCCGTGCTCAACCATCGCCTGGCGGCGTCGGGAACGAGTGCCCCGGTGAACTCGGATCAGCTCCGTCAGCTGCTGACCACGCACGACTCTGGGCCGGCGGACGCGGCGATCCGCGTCGCCTTGGCTGAGGGGTTGAATCTCACGTTCTGGGTCATGTTCATCCTGTGCTTGGGGACGGTGGCATTGGCGTTGCTGGTCCCCCCAACCCCGGTGGCCGAACCGGCCCCGGGAGATTCGCGCGCCCGACTGGATTCGAACCAGTGACCTTCGGCTTCGGAGGCCGACACTCTATCCAGCTGAGCTACGGGCGCAGAGCGGGGTGGCGATAGTACCCGGGGCAGTCGCACCCCGCAAATTCCGATCGAATGTTGCCCGCCATCACGGCGCTTCGGGCGTTACGCCCTCGAAGAAATCGACCACGCCGGTCTCGAGCGAATACTCGGCGCCCACCACCAACAAGCCGGCGTTATGAATGAGGTTCTCGATGACGTCGGAACCATGGCGCAGATGGTGCACCGATGCCCGAATGTTGGCGCGCACGGCATGATGCACCAGGTTTTCGTGATCGTGGGCGATGCTCGTGTCCAGCAACCCTTGCACGGAAGGACGGACCAGGTCGACGATGGAACGCAAATTGCGGGATTGGTTCTCCGCGGGACGGCGCAGTTGCTCGAGCGTGGCCTCGATGGCGCCGCAGCGGGAATGACCCAGCACCACCACCAAGCGTGTGCCGAACTGCTCAGCGGCAAATTCGACGCTGCCTATCTGGGAAGGCGCCACGATGTTTCCGGCGACGCGAATCACGAACAGATCACCCAGTCCCTGGTCGAATACGATCTCCACCGGCACCCGCGAGTCCGAACATCCGAGCACGGCCGCGAATGGCTGCTGGCCTTTGGTGAGATCCATCCGGCGAACACGGCGCGTGATGGAATCACGATCGGTCGCGTCGGAGGCGAAGCGTAGATTCCCCTCGCGCAGCAGCACGAGCGCGTCGCTGGCGGAGATCAAGTGGCGGGGCTACCAGTGGCGCGCCGGGTTCTCGCGATGGCCGAGAACCCTGGCGGGAAGGAACAACACAGCCCGCAACAGCGCGAACACCGCATCGAAGGATATCGCCAGCAGCCGGAACGGCAGCGACAGCAGCCACAACAGCGGCCATAGAACGAGCGCCAAGATGGCCAACGGCCAACAGAAAACGAACAGCAAACACCAAGCAAGGAACGCTAACATGAGTTTCACCCGGCGCAACTTGCTCCGATCGTAACATATCGACCCGGCGGACCGGGACGCCGCCTCCTTTAGGGAGAATTCTTGCGCGCCGTCACTTCGATCTCGATCTGCATGCGCGGGTCCGAGAGTCCCGCACTCAACATGGTCGCTGCCGGCCGGATCGTCCCGAAGTACTTTCGCAAAACCGGCCAACAGTCTGAAAACGCTCCGCCTTCGGCAGTATGTAGGTCACACGCACGACATCGGTCAGCCCGGCGCCGGCCTCGCTGAGCGCGGCCTGGATGTTCTTCATGCACTGCTCAGTTTGATGGAGAAGATCATCGGATATGGTCTGCGTGGCGTAGTCGAACCCGGTGGTTCCCGAGACGAACACCCATTCGCGGTCGACCACCGCGCGCGAATAGCCGATGTCCTTCTCGAACTGGGACCCCGAACTGATCAAACGGCGCGTCATGAGCCCTGTACGTCGCTGGTCCCGCGCCGGTAATGCCCGAGGCTATCGTTCGCCGTCTGCCACCCGAGCTTGTGTTCCAGCCAGACCTCCATGGTCGGCGGATGCAGGTCCGGCACGTCCAGCGAAGCCGTGGTCACATCGATGGTGTTGGGGCTGCCGGCGTTTTCATACGTGAGGGGTGTTCCGCAGATCTCGCAAAAGCGGCGCACGACATCCCGGGAGGATTGATAGATGCGGGGCGAACCGGACAGGAACTGAAACCGAGCCCTGTCGATGGTCAGCCACGCCACGGTGGGTGCTGCGCTCGCGCGGCGGCACGTCGCGCAGTGACAAACAATGGAGGACAGCGGGATACCCGAGATGCGATAGCGTATCGCCGCGCACAGGCATCCGCCTTCCGTGAATTGCATCGTCAACCTCGTTTCCGCCCCGCTGCGAATGATAATCGATAGATCTCGGACCGGCATGGCTAACCCGGAGTGTGCGAACTCGGCATACGGCCCGTGATCCATAGGCCTGCGGAAAACGCGCACCACCACGCAGCAGCGAGCACCCATAGGCTGCCGAGACCGCTCGAGTTCTCGATGAGCAGCGCGATCATCGTCATCAGCAAGCAACCGATGGCAATTCGCACGATGGGCCTTGGCGTCATCTCGGGCATCCAGAAAAAGCGGATCAGGAAGCCATAGAGTATCGCCCCGAGCATGGCGCACACGCCGAACGCAATGTAGGCGCGCGCCCGCAACGGCAGCGCCGCCGCGCTGAGCAGCGCCAGGCCGAAGATGCCGGCATACAGGGCCGCCACGTCCAAGGCAGACGCGGCGAGGATGAACCCGCTTTTCCTGGCCAACGGCGCCTTGGCGTTCAATGCGCCCGTCAGTGCGGCGGCGTGCAACGCGCCGAAGATCGCGGCATTCGGCAGCAGTGCGGCGGTACCGAAAAGATCCAGGCGCGCCATGATTGCGATCACGACGACCGCGCAGGCAAGCAGCACGAAATGCCGGCGGTAATTAATGCGGTCGGTCAGATACGGCCTGCGTTCCCGATTCACGAACCCGCAGCATCAGCAGCAGGGCGCCGCAGAGTATCGCCATATCTGCAACATTGAATATTCCCGTGCGCAGCGGCCCCACCCCTAAATTGAGAAAATCGGTCACGCGTCCATCATTCACGATGCGATCGATCAAATTGCTGACCCCGCCGCCGGCGAGCATGGCCAGCGCGATGCAGCGATTCCGGTCCAAACGCTTCGCAAAAAACGCTGCGCCCACCAGCCCCACCAGTACCAGGCCCACGGCGCCGATGAACAGCGCAAATCGCAGCGGCGCCGGCAATGATGCACCCAGACTCAGGAACGACCCCGGATTCTGCACCAATTCCAACCGCAGCGAATCGCCCAGGAAGGAATGCGGCGCACCCGCCGCCAACCACACACGCGCCGCCGACTTCGATGCTTGATCACACCCCACGCAGCCAAACAGCGTGCAGGACACGGCCAAAATTCGGGGTATGGTTCTCATCCGGCTGAGCTCCTTCATGCGCGTGCAGCGAGTTGACGCTCGCGCATGAAGAGAAATAGCGGCAGACCGCAACTCACACCCACCAGGCAAATCGCTGCGATCGGCAGCCACAGATACCGCATGCGCCGCAGCGCGCCCTCGCGGCGTATGAATGCGATTGCCACCAAGGCGGATAGGAGCACATCGATGCCGAAGAATGCGCCGACTTTCGTTGAGAATAACTCGCCGATCATGAGCGGCAGATTCAAGCCGTGCTGCAGCAACCACGGGACGAAATAGCAATACGGAAGCGCCAAACCGAGAATCGTCAGCAGAAAATAGTAGGTACGCACGGTATTTGTCCCAAGGGTGTTTCTTGATCAACCCATCACCGCTATACTGTCCGCCCTCGACGGAGTTTTCCACCAGATTTCAGCGAGTTATCGTGTCCCAGTCCAACTCCTCAGATACCCAGTTCTTCAATTCGTTCAGCATGGTGCTCGGTATCCTGATTGCCTTTGCCATCGTCCTGTTCGCGGTGGCGCGCTCGGTCGGTGAAGACACACAAGGCCGTAACGTGCTCGAAGATCCTCTGGCCCAGGCGAGCGTCGAGAAGAACACGGAACCGTTTGCCCACAACGCCATCGCCGGCCACGACAATTCAATGTTGGCGGCGCTTGCGATGCCCGCCGCTGCTGCACCCGCAGCGAACATTCCGGCGACCCCCGAGGCCGCCTTTCAGGCCGTGTGCTCTGCATGTCACTCCAGCGGCGTGAACGGTGCCCCGAAGATCGGCGATCATGCGGCGTGGGCACCGCGCATCGCGCAGGGCAAGGAAACGTTGTATGCACACGCCATCGGCGGCAAGGGCAACATGCCTGCGAAGGGCGGCACGACCTGGCCCGACGATACCATCAAGAAAGTGGTCGATTACATGGTGTCGCTCAACAAATAGGACGATCGAGCGCGCGCAGCTTGATCGCCTCCGCGACGTCGACCAGTCGGATCTCGGGCGCCGCGCATAAGTCTGCACAGGTGCGCGCCAGCTTCAAAACCCGGTGATAAGCGCGCGCGGATAATCCAAGGCGTTTGATGGCTGTCGTCAACAGCGACCGAGAGTCTCGAGCCAGCGCACAATGCTGTGCCACCTCCCGTACGGTCAAACGGCCGTTCAATTTGCCCTGCCGCGCCAACTGCAAGTCTCTCGCCGCCGCCACCCGTTCCGCAATTGCCGCCGAATTCTCAGATTCTCCGCCGGCCTCATCGATGAGATGCTCCGCCGGCAGTGCCAGCAGTTCGACATGCATGTCGATGCGATCGACCAGCGGTCCGGAAATGCGGTTGCGATAGCGCGTCACTTGCTCCGCGGTGCAGTGGCATCTCCCGCGCGCATCGCCGGCGTAGCCGCAGGGACAGGGATTCATGGCCGCCACCAGCAGGAATTGCGAGGGAAAGCGACGCGTGCGCTTCAACCTGGACAGCACCACCACGCCGCTCTCCAACGGCTCGCGCAATGCTTCGAGTGCATTGCGCGGAAATTCCGGCAACTCGTCGAGAAACAGCACACCCTGATGCGCAAGGGACAATTCTCCCGGCCGCAAACCAGCGCCGCCGATCAAGGCCGCGACGGAGGCGGTGTGCTGAGGATTGCGGTACGGCCGCTGGCGGCCGCCCGCAGGACGACGTCCCGCTGCCGATTCCAGACTCGCGACCTCGAGCGCCTCCTCGTGCGACAGCGGCGGCAACAAGCCAGGCAGGCGCTGGGCCAGAAGAGTCTTGCCTGCGCCCGGAGGACCGATGAACAGCAGGCCATGTTCACCCGCGGCCGCAATCTCCAGCGCACGTTTGCCGGCGAACTGGCCGCGTACGTCGGCGACGTCGGCAAGAGCACGCTTCGGTGCGGCATCCGCGGCGGGCGCGGGCACGCTGCTCAAAGCGGCGGCTTTTCCCAGGTTCAGGGCATCCACCACCTGCGACAGCCGCTGCGCCAGCTTGATCCGGCCGCTGCCGACCAGAGATGCTTCCAGGGCGTTGGCCTCGGGCAGGAACAGTTCGTTGCCGCTTCTGGCGCCATGGATGAGCGCGGGCAGCAGCTTGGGCGTCTCCCGCAGTTCACCGCCCAGCGAAAGCTCGCCGTAGAACTCGCGCTTCAGAAGTGCCCGCTTGGGTATGCAGTGGCTCGCCGCCAGGATACCGATGGCGATTGGCAAATCGAAGCGACCGCCCTCTTTGGGAAGATCGGCCGGCGATAGATTGACGGTGATACGTGCGAGAGGGAACTCGAAGCCCGAGGTTTGCAACGCGGAGCGCACCCGTTCCTTACTCTCCCGCACCACCGCCTCCGGCAGGCCGACCAACGAGAATTGCGGCAGGCCGGATCCGAAGTGGACTTCGACGCGCACCAAAGGGGCATCCAAGCCCTCGGGTGCACGGCTCAGTACCGTACTCACATCCTTGTGAGACCTCATGTTCGTCGCGAGCCGGGGCTGCTAGTGCCCCGGGAGCTTGGCCTCGAGGTCCTTCAGGCGGCCCTCCAAATCGGCCAATTTCGCCCGCGTCCGCTCGAGAATCGCGGCCTGCACGTCGAACTCCTGGCGCGTGACCAGATCGAGCTTGCTGAGCTGAGACTGCAGGATGGCCCTGAAATTGCCCTCCAGGTCGCGACCAAAGGCGCGTACCGACTCGGGAACGGAGTCCGCCAAGCGACGTGCCAGGTCGTCCAGTCCACCAGAATTGAGAAAACTCATGAATGACCCCCAAACAAAGCTGAAATTTCGCACCCCGATAACGCACCGGAGCGCACAATTGCGCTAAATCGGTGCGCCCGTATCCGAGCTTGGCCTGCAACTCATTGATTCAGCTCCACGCTGCGCCTGGCACGGAAGCTGCAATACCTATACGCAATAGTACGCGCTTGAGCCGTTGGAGGCTGTCCGGCAAACGGGTGAAATTGCGGAGAAATGCATGAAGCTGATCACCGCCGTCATAAAGCCGTTCAAGTTGGATGAGGTCAGACAGGCGGTCGCGGACATCGGTATACAGGGCGTAACCGTCACGGAAGTTCAGGGGTACGGCCGTCAGCATGGCCATACCGAGATCTACCGGGGTGCCGAATACAGCGTCGATTTTCTGCCGAAGGCGAAAATTGAGCTGGCCGTCGACGATTCGATCGCCGAGCAGGTCATGGAGGCCGTTTGTAATGTGGCCCGGACCGGCAAGACGGGCGACGGCAAGGTCTGGATATTGGAGCTCGAGCAGGCGCTGCGGGTCAGGACCGGTGAAATCGGACCGGACGCGATTTAGATGAGTTGTTTCGTGGGAAACGCGGAAGGCTACGACATGAATGAATTCAGCGAGGATTTCAGAGGCCTCGCCCGCCATCGAGCGAGGCCAAACTACTGACGCTTTAGGAGCATCTCGCGCCGGCAAGCCAGCCAACTCCCCCGTCGGTGCGATATCCCGGCGGCGCGGGTCTCTCAAAAGGACCCGCGCCGTTTTTTATATTCGCGCGCCCGGCGCAAGACGCCAGGGCGTTATACATTAGAAACATTCAATACTCCATGCTGTACTGCAGCAATCCTAATACCGCAGCAACGCTCATCTCGATTCCGCTGCTAGACTGTTCCTGAGTTCAAGGAGTCCGACTGCATGAAAATGGTCATCGCCATCATCAAACCTTTCAAGCTTGACGATGTCCGGTCTGCGCTTGCGGACGTGGGAGTACAGGGTATTACCGTGACAGAAGTCAAAGGTTTTGGCCGGCAGAAGGGCCACACTGAACTCTATCGAGGAGCAGAATACGTAGTCGATTTTCTGCCCAAGGTGAAGCTCGAGCTGGCCGTCGATGACGACCAGGTGGACCGCGTGGTCGAAGCCATCATCGAGACGGCGCGTACCGGCAAGATCGGCGACGGTAAAATATTTGTCTCCGAGCTGGGGCAGGCGGTCCGTATTCGTACCGGTGAGGCCGGCTCGCGCGCGTTGTAGCTCGCATACGAGGTTAGGACGATGAAACGCCTTTTGTTGTTCGCAGCGTTGTTGGCTTGGTCGGGCATGGCTTCGGCCGTCGTTTATAAATGGCTGGATGCGCAAGGCAAGACACAGTACGGAGACAACCCGCCGGACGGCGTGCACGCTGAAGTCGTGGAACTGCTTGGCACGCACGCTGCACGCCAGTCCGGCAACAGCACCTCGCAGCCCGCCTCGAGCGCATCGGGTCAGTCAGGCGACAAGCCGGCCCCCGACCCCGCGGCCAAAAAGGAAGTGGCGGACGATGTCGCTGCGACGCGTGAAAAGCAATGCGCCGATGCCCAGGAGCGCTACAAGAAATTGATCGAGGGCCGACGCCTCTACAAGACCGGGCCCAATGGTGAACGCGAGTATCTGAACTCGGAAGAGATCGACAAAGAGCGGCTCGATGCCAAGACCGATGTCGATGCCATCTGCAATAGTACGACCTGACGGCACGTGCTGTTGAGCGGATCGCATCACAGGGGGTGAGAGTTAGCGCCGCGGGAACGGAAAAGACACAGTTCCCGCGCCGCTAACTCTCACCCCTTATAGTAAAGCGAGCCGCTCAATAGCACGCGCGCCGCTCAGTAGTACGTGCGTTCGACCCGTGAGATTGACCGGCCCCCCGTGACATTGACCGGCCCAGTGCTAGCCCGGGGGGATGGGTTGCCGCGACGGCACTGCGCCTTTCTCGTGCCGTCGCGGCAACCCATCCCCCCGGGCAAACACTGCCCCAGCCGGTCAATTTCACGTAGCCGACGACGCCACAAAGCCTTACCCTTGGCGCCCTGACAACCTTTCAGTTCGAGGATCGGCGCTATGCAGACTGGTTTCGTTGGATTGGGTGCCATGGGCGCCCACATGGCTCGCAGCCTGCACCGCGCGGGACTGCTCACCGGCGTGTGGAACCGCACCGCCGAGAAGTCCACCGCGCTCGCTGCCGAACTGAAGGTCATCGCTTTCAAGAGTCTCGAAGAACTCGCGGGCAACTGCGAAGCGGTCGTCGTCTGCGTATCCGCCGATGAAGACCTGCGCGCGGTGATCTCCGGGCTCGAGCCGGGCTTGAGCCCGAACATGATCGTCATGGATTGCTCGACCGTCGCGGCCACCACGGTGCGGGATCTGCACCAAAGGCTCGATGCGCTTGGCGTCGGCTTCCTGGACTGCCCGGTGAGCGGCGGCGTGGAAGGGGCACGCCTGGCGACGCTGGCCATCATGGTGGGCGGCGACGAAGCAGTCTTCGTCAGGGCGCAACCGATCCTGGAGAAGATGGGCAAGGCCGTGGCCTACATGGGCCGCAGCGGCCTGGGTCAGGCCGCGAAGGCCACCAATCAAATCATGTGTGCCGGCATCATCCAGGCGGTCGGCGAAGCCATGGCGTTCGCGCATGCCGAGGGCCTGCCGCTCAATCGCGTCATCGACGTGCTCGGCAAAGGCGCCGGCTCGAGCTGGTACTTCGTGAACCGCGCGCCTTTCATGGCCAACAATCATTTTCCCGCCGGCTTCCGCGTGCGGCTGCACGACAAGGATCTGCGCATTTGCCGCGATATGGCGGCGCTGCGCGGCGCGGCACTGCCGGTGGTGGAATCGACGCTGGAGGAATACGAGAAATTGATCGCGCAAGGATTCGGCGACGAGGACATCTCCGCGATCTACCGATTGAAGACCAAACTCTATCCCGAGCTGCCCGAGTCGACGTGAACGCCGTGAATACCCCGTTACGGATTGCAACGCGCAAGAGCAAGCTGGCGTTGTGGCAGGCGGAACATGTCGCCGCCCTGCTGCGCAAGGCGCACCCCGGCATCGAGATCGAACTGGTGCCGCTCACCACCAAAGGCGATGCCATCCAGGATCGCAGCCTTGCGGCCATCGGGGGCAAGGGCCTGTTCATCAAGGAACTCGAGGTGGCGATGCAGGAATCGCGCGCGGACCTCGCCGTGCATTCGATGAAGGATGTGCCCGCCGACGTTCCCGCCGAGTTCGAGATCGCCGCCGTGCTCGAACGCGCGGATGCGCGCGATGCATTGATTGCGCGCAACGGCGTCACCCGGCTCGAGGACTTGGAGCACGGCGCGCGTGTCGGCACGTCGAGCCTGCGGCGGCAGGCCCAGCTCCGCGCGGCACGGCCGGATTTGCGCATCGAGATGCTGCGCGGCAATGTCGATACGCGGCTGCGTCGCCTCGATGCGGGCGATTTGGATGCCATACTGCTGGCCTGCGCGGGACTGGTGCGCCTGGGACTGGCATCCCGCATCAGCGCCCGCCTCGATCCCAAGCTGTGCTTGCCGGCTGTGGGCCAGGGGATCATCGGCATCGAGTGCCGCGGTGCCGATGCCCGCACGCGCGAGCTGCTGCAAGCCCTGGAGGATCACGGCACTCGCCGGGTGCTCGAGGCTGAGCGCGCATTTGCGGCGCGCCTCGCCGGCAGCTGCACCTCGCCCATCGCTGCCTTTGCAGAGCTGCATGCGGACAGCCTCACGCTCGAGGGTCTGGTGGCCGAGCCGGACGGCTCGCGCGTGCTGCGCGATTCCGTGCAGGGGTCTGGCGCGCACAGCGCCGCGTTGGGCGGACAGCTGGCCGATCGTTTGCTGGCGGCAGGCGCCGGCGAGTTGCTCGAGCGTCTACGCACGGACTGAACAATGCGCCCCCTGCATGGCATCGGCGTCCTCGTCACCAGACCCGAGCAGCAGGCAACGCCCCTCTGTCTACTGTTGGAGGCTGAAGGCGCCACCACGCTGCGACTGCCCGCCATCGACATCAACGCCTGCGGTGAGCCGCACACGTTTGCTGCGAGCGTGGGCGCTCTCGATAAATTCGACCTCATTGTGTTCACCAGCGCCAACGCCGCGCGCTTCGGCAGCGTGTTGCTCGGCGAGCGGCGCGATCTGGCGCTGGCCGCCATCGGGCCTGCGACGGCGCGCGCCTTGATTCAGCTGGGTTTCGAGGTCACGGTCCAGCCGGCGGGCGGCTTCGACTCTGAAGCACTGCTGGCTCACCCACGGCTCGAACACATCTCAGGACGCCGCATTCTGTTGATCAAGGGTCGCGGCGGCCGGCAATTGCTGGAACAGGAATTCACGCGGCGCGGCGCGCAGGTGCTCGAGGTCGATGTCTATGAACGTGCGCCCGCGCACCCCGGTGCCACTCAACTGTCGGCAGTGCAGTCGGACATCGACGCCGGCCGGCTGCAGGTGGTCACCGCGACCAGCCTGGAGATTGGCAGCCATTTGCTCGACCTGGCGCCCGGACTCGACTTGCAGAGACTTCTCTGGCTGGTACCGGGAGAGCGGGTCGCGGCGGCGCTGCGACAGCGCGGATTGCTCGCGCGCATCATCACGGCAGCATCGGCCGACGATCAAGATTTGGTGGCGGCGTTGCTGCGCTGGCGGCTCGAGGAATCGGCCGCGTAGTCGAACGAGTCGCAATACACCCGCTCACCCGCCGCACCGCGACCGGCAAAATCACGCCGCAATGCCTCGATCATCGCCGGCGGTCCCGCCGCATAGATCTCGTGCATGCCGAGATCCTCCAGATCCTCGAGCACGGCGGCATGCACATGGCCGGTCCGACCGCGCCAGCCGGGCCCGGGTTGCGACAACACCGGCACATAGCGCGAGCGCGGCGCCGCGGCCAGCAACTCCCGAACCCGGGAATCGGCGTACAAATCATCGCTGCCGCGCACACCCCAATAGAGCGTCAACTCCCGGCTGCCTTGTGTCTCGATGACATGGCGCAAAATGCTGAGCAGCGGAGCCAGTCCCGTACCGCCTCCGACCAACAGCAGCGGGCCGGCGCCGGGCGGCGCGTCCCGATAGAAGAACCGGCCCATCGGCCCCTCGATCGTTATCAAGGCTTCGGATGGATTCGCGGCACCACCGCCGAACAGCCACTCGGAGAATTCTCCGCCCTCGACCCGCCGCACATGCAGCTCCAGCAGGCGCGAATCGTGCGGCGGCGAGGCAATGGAGAAGCTGCGCCGCCCGCCGCCGGGAAGCAGAATATCCACGTACTGACCCGCCTTGAAGGAAAAGTCGACCGCCGGCGGACGCCGCAGCAGAACGCGCATCACATCATGCGCGGCCGGAATGGCACGCTCGATTCGGCACGGCAGCCGCAGCGTGCCGGTTTGATCGGCAGGCCGCACATCGTGCAGCTCGAGTTCCAGGTTGGAATCCGTCCTCGCCTGACACAGCAACACGTATCCTGCGTCAACCTCCGCGTCGCTCAAGCCCAGAGGCGGTCCATTCGGGTACGCGATGTCCCCGCGCAGCAGCCGCGATTTGCACAAACCGCAGTTGCCGCCCCGGCAGCTGTGCGGCAATTTCCAACCGGCGGCAAGCGCCGCATCGAGCAGCGACTGACCGGGCGCGACAGCGAAGCCGCGGTCCGAGTTGACTACGCGGACTCGCAAAGCTTCATGCGGGCTGGCTGCGCTTGCTTTCCAGCCATTCGTTGATCGGCTGCCATTGCTTCCAATCAGGCCACGCCAGATATTCAGGCAACTCGAGCACCCCCATGCCGCGCGAATATGCGCGCACGTAGTTCTGCGCTTCGCGCAAACATCCCAGGTAGGGCACCTTCAGCTTGGTCAGATATTGATCCAGTTCCTCGAACACCAGCGTGTTCTCCCGCACGCGGTTCGCGACCACCGCCAGCCGCGCCTGTTTGCGCGAGACCTTGCCTATCTCCTGAAGCTCACTCATGAAGTGGCTGCATGCCTTCATGTCGATGCTCGAGGGCAGCACCGGTACCACAATGGTTTCGGCGCGCCGTACGAGCTCGTTGAGCTCTGTGCCGTGAACGCGCGCAGGTGCATCGATGACCAGGATATCGGTGCTGCGCGCGACGTTGCGCAAGCCCTCGTCGAAAGCGGGCACGCCGCTGATGGTGGGCAGATCGGGCGGACGCTGCGCGAGCCAATCCAGGCTCGAGCGCTGCGGATCGTAATCGGCGATGCAGACCTGGCGGCCTTCACGCGCAAAAGCTACGGCGATGTTGGTGGTGAGCGTGCTCTTGCCGCATCCGCCCTTCGAATTCAAAACCATGACGTGACGCATAATCCCCCGGACTTGTTTTTGGCGCTTAAAGGTAGAACCCGCACGCTCAATACGCAACCCCCGCGCATCGCTCCAGCGTCGCTCCACCATGCTGCAACACCGGCTCAGCGGCGCTTTGCACTCGCGGCGCGTGTCCGCATCAGTTATGCTCTGCACATGCGCATCGAGTTTCTGAAGATGCAGGGGCTGGGCAACGATTTTCTGGTGTTCGACGCCCCCGCCTCCGTCACCGACACTCGCTTCGATTCCAACCTGTTGCGCGCTCTGGCCGACCGGCACACCGGAATCGGATTCGATCAAGCCCTGATGCTCGAACCGCCGCGCGATGCGCACTGCCGCGTTTTCTATCGAGTGTTCAACTCGGACGGCACGGAGGTCGAGCAATGCGGCAATGGCGCACGTTGCGTCGCCGCCCTGCTGTATGCCCGCGCGCCGCAATTGGGCCGCGAGCTGGTCATGGGCAGCACCGGCGGCAACGTACGGGCGCATGTCGGCGACGACGGCACCGTATCGGTCGACATGGGGATCCCCAATTTCGACCCGCAATCCCTGCCGCTGCGGGCGCCCCATGAAGCGCCGACGTATTCGCTCGAGGTGGACGGTGCCGCTCATGAGTTCGGCGCGGTGTCCATCGGCAATCCGCATGCCGTACTGCGCGTCGCTTCAGTCGGTACCGCGCCGGTCGCGCGCCTGGGGAGCAGCATCGAAGTGCACGCATCTTTTCCGCAACGCGCGAACGTCGGCTTCATGCAGGTCATCGACCGGAGGCACATCATGCTGCGCGTGTTCGAACGCGGCGCGGGTGAAACCCGGGCCTGCGGCACGGGGGCATGCGCGGCCGTAGCGGTCGGGCGGCGCTGGGGATTGTTGGAACAGGAAGTCAAGGTCGATTTGCCGGGAGGTACCGCGACCGTGTCGTGGGCCGGACCCGGCGAGCACGTGTGGCTGACGGGACCCGCCATCACGGTGTTCACGGGGTCGGTCGATTTAACGCGATTTACGGGAGCCAAACAATGACGAGTCAGGCGCGCGGCATCAAACAGGAAATTCTCAACGACGGCAGCGTCGTGGATTATCTGCAGACGTATCCGGATTTCTTCGAACGCAATTCTTCCCTGCTGACGAAACTGCGGCTGCCGCATCTTCGCGATGCCGGTGCCACCGTGAGCTTGGTGGAACGGCAGGTCGAAGTGCTGCGCGAACGCAATCGATCATTGGAGCGCAAGCTCAAGGAACTCGTCGATGTGGCGCGTGCCAACGATACGCTCGCCGATCGCATCCATCGCCTGAGCCAGCGGTTGATCCGCGCACATACCTTGCTCGAGAGCATCAACGCAGTGGAGACCTCGCTGCGCGAGGACTTCGGGGCCATGCATTCGGTCATGGTGCTGTTCCTCGACGAAGCGCGCGCACTCGAATCGGCAGCCGGCAGGTTCCTGCGGGTGGCTGGTGCCGGCGATGAGGACATCAGAACCTTCGAGTCCTTGTTGAGCAGTGCCAAACCTCGCTGCGGACAGGTGCGTGATGCGCAGCGCGACTATTTGTTCGGCAAGGACTCCGTGGAAATCGGCTCGGTGGCGTTGACGCCCCTGGGGGCCAAGGGATCACTCGGCATCCTTGCCATCGGCGCCAGCGATGCCGATCGATTCCACCCGGCCATGAGCACCGAGTTTCTGTCGCGCATCGGTGAACTCGTCACCTACGCCCTCATGCGCGGCTGACGTACCCAAGGTGGATCCGGGCGAGCGCGAATGCATCGATAAATTCCTGTCGCACCTCGCGCTCGAGCGGCGCATGAGCAGCCACACGGTGGCCGCCTATCGCCGCGACCTCGCACGCCTGGCTGCCTTTTGCGACCGGCGCCATCATGCGCGCTGGGACGGCCTCGAAAATCTTCACCTGCGCAGCTTCGCGGCTGCCGAGCATGCAGGGGGCATCTCACCGCGCAGCGTGCAGCGGCGCCTGTCGGCGGCACGAACTTTTTTCGGCTATTTGCAACGAGAAGGATCGGCGCCGCGCAACCCCGCCCTGGAGGTGCGCGCGCCAAAAGCAAAGAAACGGCTGCCCGCCACCCTGGACGCGGATCAAATGGGCCGGCTGCTCGATTTCCGCACCGACGATTCCTTGGCAGTGCGCGACAAAGCCATCATGGAACTTTTTTATTCTTGCGGTTTGCGCCTCAATGAGCTGGTCGGGCTGAATTTGGACGCCATCGACTTGCAAGACCATACGGTGCGCGTGACGGGCAAAGGCAACAAGACGCGGATCGTGCCAATCGGCAAACAGGCACGCGTGGCGCTGCGGAAGTGGCTCGAGCACCGCGCGACATTGACGCCGCGCGGCGCCGCCGGTGCGCGGGCAGCGGTTTTTCTGGGCCGCAACGGGCGACCGCTGTCGGTGCGCTCGGTGCAGTTGCGCGTCGCAGCCTGGGCGCGGCGGCGCGGCTTGACCGTCCATGTGCATCCTCACATGTTCCGCCATTCGTTCGCGACACATCTGCTCGAGTCGAGCGGCAATCTGCGCGCCGTTCAGGAGCTGCTCGGGCACGCCGACATCGGCACGACGCAAATCTATACACACCTGGATTTCAATCACCTGGCCCGGGTGTACGAAAGCGCCCACCCGCGGGCGCGGCGGCGGCGCGCTTGAAACGGCAGCAGGGACCCCAAGGTAGAGGGACAATGACGCACGATCCGGACCGCATCTACGGCACGACGATCCTGGCGGTGCGCCGCAACGGACGCGTCGCCGTCGGCGGCGATGGCCAGGTCACGCTCGGCCAGAGCGTCATGAAATCCAACGCCCGCAAGGTGCGTCGACTGTATGGCGGCAAGGTGCTGGCCGGATTTGCGGGCGGTACCGCCGATGCGTTCACCTTGTTCGAACGGTTCGAGGCCAAGCTGGAAAAGTTCGGCAATCTGACCCGCGCCGCCATCGAACTCGCCAAGGACTGGCGCAGCGACCGCAGCCTGCGGCGCTTGGAAGCGCTGTTGTGCGTGGCGGATGCCGAAAGTAGTTATGTCATCTCCGGCACCGGCGATGTGATCGAGCCGGAACACGACTTGATCGCCATTGGTTCCGGCGGCGGCTTTGCGCAGGCTGCCGCGTTGGCCTTCATGCAGGGCGAGCTGTCGGCTCGCGAGATCGTCGAGCGCTCGCTCAACATCGCCGCCGACATCTGCATCTACACGAACCGCAATCTGACGATCGAGGAGCTCTAGGGGATGTCGCAAATGACGCCCCGCGAGATCGTCGAAGAGCTCGACAAACATATCGTCGGCCAGAAAGCGGCCAAGCGCGCCGTCGCGATCGCACTTCGCAACCGCTGGAGACGCCAGCAGGTTGCCGAGTCGCTGCGCCCCGAGATCACGCCCAAGAACATCCTCATGATCGGTCCCACCGGGGTGGGGAAGACCGAGATCGCACGGCGCCTGGCGCGTCTGGCGAAGGCACCTTTCGTCAAGGTGGAGGCGACGAAATTCACCGAAGTCGGCTATGTTGGCCGCGAAGTTGACTCGATTGTCCGCGATTTGGTCGACATCTCCGTCAAAATGACTCGCGAGGAGGAGATTGGTAAGGTGCGTCACCGGGCCGCCGACGCGGCCGAAGAGCGGGTGCTGGACATTTTGCTGCCGCGCCCGCACGCCGGTTTCACCGGCGAAGCGACGCCCCGCGATGGCGACACCCGGCAACGGTTTCGCAAAATGCTCCGCGAAGGAGAATTGAACGACCGCGAGATCGAGATCGACGTGCGTGCCGTGCCGCTTGGCGTGGAAATCATGGCGCCTGCCGGCATGGAAGAGATGACCCAGCAACTGCAAGGCATGTTCCAAAACCTCGGCGGCAACCGCACGAAGCAACGCAAGGTCAAGATCAAGGAAGCACTGAAGCTGCTGGTGGACGAGGAAGCCGCCAAAATGATCAATGAGGAAGAGCTGAAAGTGCGCGCCGTGGAGAATGCGGAACAGAACGGAATCGTTTTCATCGACGAGATCGACAAGATCGCCCGCCGCCAGGAGACCGCCGGCGCCGATGTGTCCCGTGAAGGCGTGCAGCGCGATCTTCTACCCCTGGTCGAGGGCTGCACGGTGAACACCAAGTACGGTTCGGTGAAGACGGATCATGTGCTGTTCATCGCGTCGGGCGCATTTCACATGTCGAAACCCTCCGACCTGATTCCCGAACTTCAGGGGCGACTGCCCATTCGGGTCGAGCTGGACGCACTGGTCGTCGGCGACTTCGTGCGCATTTTGACCGAGCCGGATGCTTCGCTGTGCCGCCAATACGCGGCCTTGATGGCTACGGAGGGATTGAGCCTCGAATTCGCCGCTTCCGGCGTACAGAGGCTTGCGGAGGTGGCTTTCGAAGTCAACGAACGAACCGAGAACATCGGCGCCCGCCGCCTGCACACCGTCATGGAACGCCTGCTCGAGACCGTATCATTCGACGCCGCGGATCGCAGCGGCACGCACGTGCTGGTCGACCGGGACTATGTGCAGAGTAACCTGGGCGAGCTGGCCAAGGATGAGGATCTTTCGCGGTACATTCTTTGAACTCACCCTCCCCGACGGACATCAAGCTGCGTACGACATCCAGGCTGCTCGAGGTGAGCTTCGATGACGGAACCCGTTTCGAGCTGCCATTCGAATACTTACGCGTATTTTCCCCTTCTGCCGAAGTCAGGGGGCACGGCGGCGGCGAAGGTATACTGCAGCTCGGCAAACAGAACGTCGGCATCAGCGCCGTCGAACCCGTGGGCAACTACGCATTGCGGCTTGTTTTCGATGACGGCCACGGCACGGGACTGTACTCGTGGAGCCTGCTGCACGAACTTGGCCTGAACCTGAAAGCCAACTGGGCACGCTATCTCGAGCGTTGCGCGGCGGCTGACGAATCCTCGCAAGCATAAGGCCGCCAAGCTCAGCCGCCTTAGTCGGCTACAATATGCGCGGGAATTGACGAGGTGACATGGCCGACTCCGAACAGAAGGTGGATTTTGGATACGAGCAGGTTGCGAAGGCCGACAAAGCCTCGCGCGTGCGTTCCGTATTCGCCTCCGTAGCCCCGAAGTACGACGTCATGAACGACCTGATGTCCCTCGGTGCGCACCGCCTGTGGAAGCGGTTTACGCTATCCTTGACCGGTTTGCGGGCAGGCCAGCATGCGCTCGATGTCGCCGGCGGAACCGGTGATCTGGCCATGGGGCTGCTGCGCCAGGTCGGCAGGACGGGGCGGGTCGTGCTGTCCGACGTCAACGAGAAAATGCTCGAGCGCGGCCGGGACCGGCTCCTGGATGCGGGCTTCGCCGGCAATGTCGAGTGCGTATTGGCGGACGCGGAGCGGCTGCCTTTCGAAAGCGGCTGCTTCGACTGCGTGACCATTGGCTTCGGCTTGCGCAACGTCACCGACAAGGCCGCCGCGCTCGCCTCGATGCATCGGGTTCTGAAGGTCGGGGGTCAGCTGCTGGTGCTGGAGTTCTCGTCCCCGGTCGCGCCCGGATTGAAGCCGCTGTACGACGCATATTCCTTCAAGGTATTGCCCCGGCTCGGACATCTGGTGGCTCGCGACGCCGACAGCTACCGCTACCTGGCGGAATCGATCCGCATGCACCCGGACCAGGAAACCCTGCTCGGCATGCTGCGCGACGCCGGTTTCGCGCAAACGCGCTATCACAACCTCTCGGGCGGGATCGTCGCCGTCCACCGCGGCTATAAAATCTGACATGCCCGCCACTTCGCCATGGCTGGCCTCTGCCGAGGCCATGTTCAATCGCAGCATCTTCGCCTCTTCAGAGGCAGCGCAGCTCGCACGCCGACTGAATGACACCTCCCTGCAAATCGAAGTCGAAGGCGTCACGCGCCTGCGCGTCGCCATGCAGGGCGGCCGGCTGGCATTGCTGACCGGCGCGGATTCCCGCGGCGCCGGTGTGGCGGCGGGCGCACCTGCGCCGGACGGCCAACCGCCCGCCGACGCCGTCATCAGCGGCTCGCCATCCGCGCTGTTTGCGCTGCTGCGGGGCGCGCGGCCCGCGGCGGGGTCCGAGCGCAAGGGCGTGACGATTCGCGGCGACGCGGAGGTCGCAAATTTGTATCGCCAGTTCTTTCTCGCCGCACGTCCCGACCTCGAAGAGGAACTGTCGAGGTGGATCGGAGACGCGCCGGCACGCGGCGTGTCGAGACTGGCCGGCGGTATCCTCTCCTGGGCCAAACGCGCACGCCGCGTCGCCGGGGAGAATGTCGCCGAGTATCTCACCGAAGAAAGCCGCGACCTCGTTGCCAGAACCGAGGTCGAGGAATTCCTGCAGGGCGTCGATGAGTTGCGTGAGGCCGCGGATCGCGTCGAGGCCAGGCTCAAAGAAATGGGGCGTCGTTTGCAGGGAAGCGTGTGATGCGTCTGCGTGTGCTCGGCCGGCTGCTGCAGATTCAACGTGCACTCGTGCGTCACAGGCTCGACGATTTCGTGCGCGCCACGCACTTGTACAGGCCTGTACGGATCCTGCGTCTGGCCTCGCCGTGGACTTGGTTTCAACGCAGCGCCGGGGATACGCGGGGCGCCAGATTGCGCCTCGCACTCGAGGAGTTGGGTCCGGTATTCGTCAAATTCGGCCAGGCGCTGTCGACGCGCCGCGACCTTTTGCCGCCCGACATCGCCGACGAACTGGCGAAGCTCCAGGACCGTGTGCCGCCCTTCCCCGGCGAGCTTGCAATCGCCATGCTCGAGAAGGCATACGGAAGGCCGCTGAGCGAGGTCTTCTCCCGCTTCGAAACTACGCCGCTGGCGGCCGCGTCGATCGCACAGGTGCATGCCGCCACTCTCCATGACGGCGGCGATGTGGTGGTCAAGGTGCTGCGCCCCGGGATGCGCGAAGTCATCGACCTCGATCTGGAAGTCCTGGCGGCGTTGGCGCAGCTGGCGGAGCGCTATTGGATCGAAGCACGCCAGGTGCGCCCCATCGAGGTGGTGCGCGAGTACCGCAAGACGATTCTCGATGAACTGGATTTGATGCGCGAGGCCGGCAACGCGGCGCAACTGAAGCGCAATTTCTCCGGATCCTCGCTGCTGTATGTGCCGGCGGTCCACTGGGATTATTGCCGCATCAACGTCATGGTGATGGAGCGCATCCACGGCATCATGGTCAGCAAGGTCGACGAACTGCGCGCCTGCGGTGCCGACATCGCAAAACTTGCCGAGAACGGCGTCGAGATATTCTTCACCCAGGTGTTCCGTCACAACTTCTTCCACGCCGACATGCATCCGGGGAATATCTTCGTGCAGGTCGATGATCCGAAAAATCCGCGCTGGGCAGCCGTTGATTTCGGCATCGTCGGCACCCTGCAGCCGCGCGATCAGCACTACCTGGCCGAGAATTTCCTGGCCTTCTTCGACCGTGACTATGGGCGAATCGCGACCCTGCACATCGAATCGGGTTGGGTGCCTCCAGACACACGCGTCGATGAGCTCGAATCCGCGGTACGCACCGTGTGCGAGCCCATTTTCAACAAGCCCTTGAAGGAGATTTCGTTCGCGCAGGTTTTGCTGCGGTTGTTCGAGACGGCGCGGCGCTTCGACATGCGGGTGCAACCGCAATTGATCCTGCTGCAAAAGACCTTGTTCAACATCGAGGGGCTGGGACGGCAACTGTATCCGGAACTCGACCTGTGGAAGACCGCGCGCCCGGTGCTCGCCGATTGGATGCGCGAGCGCATCAGCCCGCGCACCATCATGAAGGAAATTCGCCGGCATTGGCCGGACGCCTTGCTGACGCTGCGCGAGGTTCCGCAGCTGCTGCAGGGCGCGGTTCGCGATGCAGGCCGGCAACCACCCGAAGCACTGAGCCTTGACGCGCTGCGCGGCGAGATGAGTCGCATGGCCCGGCGCCGCGAGGTGTTCCTGGCGGCCGCGGTGCTTTGGTTGTCGGGCATCCTGTGGGTGGCGCTGGCCGCGCGACTGCCCTGGGTGGGCTGGATGCAAATTGCAGCGGCGCTGTTGTTGCTGATGCGGTCGAGAATGGCAGTGATCGACAGATGAGAATACCGGTCGAGAGTTCGACCAGCTACCGCGGCCGCAATTCACGGCCAAATTTACCGGTGCTCGCGCTGCTGGTGGCGCTCGCACTGGGGGTCGAGCTGCTGGCATACGTCTTCTCGCCCGCGTCATCGCCGGCCGCGGCGCACTGGTACGCAGCATTGGCGAAACCCGGCTGGCTGCCGCCGCAGCGCTGGTTCATGCCGCTCTGGACGACGCTGTATGTGTTGATGGGTGCGTCGCTGTGGCTGGTATGGCGCGAACGCTATCACCGCGCTCGCGCCACTGCGCTCGCCGCCTATGCGTTGCAACTGTGTTTGAACGCGCTGTGGTCCCCGATGTTCTTCGGATTGAAAAACATCGGCGCGGGCTTGTTCCTGTGCGTCGCGCTGTGGATCAGCGTTGCGTGGACGGCGCGGGAATTCGCGCGGATCCGCCCACTAGCCGCTATCATGATGAGCCCCTATCTCATCTGGGTGGGCTTCGCAACGGCGATGAATCTTTCCGTTTGGAAATTGAACCCTTGACCGTACGTCATTTCGACTCACCCCATCACGCTTCGCCGCGGACGCAGCTGTTGTCCAATGGCAATTACGCCGTGATGTTGACAGCCGCGGGATCCGGATTCAGCAAGTGGCGAAATCTCGCCGTGACGCGTTGGCGTGAAGATCCCACGTGCGATCCTTGGGGTTACTACATCTTTCTGCGCGACGTGCGCGACGGCCATGTCTGGTCGGCCGGCTACCAGCCCTGCGGTGTCGAACCGGACGATTTTCGTGCGGAATTTTACGAGGATCGGGCCGTATTTGCCCGCACCGACGGAGCGATGTCGACGCTGCTGGAAATACTGGTCGCGGGCGAGGATGACATCGAACTGCGTCGTGTAACCCTCACCAACCGCGGCCGGATCGCCCGTGAAATCGAACTGACGAGCTATGCCGAGATGGTGCTCGCACCCGCCGCCGCGGATGCGGCACACCCGGCGTTCTCGAAAATGTTCGTGCAAACCGAGTTCGTATCGGGACAAGGCGCACTGCTGGCAACACGCAGACCGCGCGATTCCGGCGAGGTGCAGGTGTGGGCGGCGCACTTCAGCACGCTCGAGGGAGCCGCTCTCGGTGGCGTGCAGTTCGAGACCGACCGAGCGCACTTTCTGGGACGCGGACACGACCTGCGAAACGCGGTGTCGGTGGTGGATGCCAGGCCATTGTCGAACACCGTGGGTACGGTCTTGGATCCGGTGATGTCGCTGCGGCGCCGTGTGCGCATCGAACCCGGCGAATCCGTCGGCATCGCTTTTTGGATGGGCATTGCGGGCTCCCGACAGGAGGCACTGCAACTGGCCGGCAGATTCAGCGCCGCCGACGGCTTGGACCGGGCCAGGAAAACCTCGCTGTTGCGCGCTTCCGAAGCCTTGCAAAAACTCGGGCTGCGCGCCGAGGACGCGGCGGTATTTCAAGACGTCGCCACGCGCGCGCTGTATGCCGAGCCCTCGCTGCGCGCGCCTCAAGATGTGCTCGCCGGCAATCACTGGGGTCCGCCGCTTTTGTGGAGCCAGGGGATTTCGGGCGACCTGCCGATCATCTTGGTCAGAACGGCGAAAGCGCAGACCGACATGGTCGAGCAGCTGCTGCGCGCCCAGGAATATTGGCGCAGCAAAGGGCTCACTGTCGATGTCGTCGTTCTCAACGACGAACCTGAGGGCGGGGATGTTCAGCTTCAGGAAGCACTGCAGTCCGTCATCGCGGCCGCCAAGACGCGACCCCCCGATGCCGCGGTCTTTGCCCGCGGCAACATCATCTTGGTGCGCTCGCAGCCGTTACCCCCCGCCACCCTGACCGTGCTGCTGACGGCAGCCCGGGCCATTTTCGATGCCAGCGGCTCCTTGCACGAGCAAGCGGCATGGCCCTCGGCGCCGGCGCGGCGGCGCCGCAGGCGCCGCGAGATGCCTGAAGCGGCGTTGCATCTGGATGCGGATCGCGCCGCGCCTGCTTTGGAATTTTTCAACGGCCTGGGCGGGTTCGCAGCCGACGGCCGCGAGTACGTGATCACGCTCGGCGATGGTCACTGGACGCCTGCTCCCTGGGTCAACGTGATCGCCAACCCGAGCTTCGGTTTCCTTGCGTCCGCCGACGGCACCGGCACCACCTGGTCGCTGAACGCCCAGCAGAATCAAATCACGCCTTGGTCGAACGATCCGGTCAGCAACACGCCCGCCGAAGCGGTGTACGTGCGCGATGAAGAAACGGGAGACCTGTGGAACGCCAGCGCGCTTCCGATCCGTGAGCCTTCTCTCGTTTATGTCGTGCGGCATGGATTCGGCTACACGAAGACCGAGCACAATTCCCATGGAATTTCCCTGCAGCTGCTGCAGTTCGTGCCGATCGAGGATCCGGTCAAGATCGCGCGGCTGACGATCGTCAATCGCGGCGACAAATCGCGGCGGCTGTCGGTCACCCACTATGTCGAGTGGGTCCTCGGCAATCAACGCAGCCGCGCAGCGCCGTTCGTCATCACCGCCATCGAACCGAAGACCGGCGCTCTGCTGGCGCGCAATCCCTGGAGTGCGGATTTTTCGTCGCAGATTGCGTTCATGGATCTGGCCGGTTTGCAGCAAAGCTTCACGGGCGACCGCGGCGAATTCATCGGTCGGCATGCATCGCTCGCCGAACCCGCGGCGCTGTTGGGGCTCGATCCGCTCGCCGGGCACGTTGGCGCCGGGTTCGATCCATGCGGCGCGCTGCAAACCATCGTGGAATTGGCGCCGGACGCGACCATGGAACTTAAGCTCGTGATCGGCGTGGAACAATCCATGACCGCCGTCGTCGGTCTCATCGAGCGCTACCGTGCAGTAGACCTCGACGCCGTTTTCAAGGAAGTCACGGATTTCTGGGATAGGACATTGAGCGTCATCCAGGTCAAGACGCCCGACCGCTCCATGGACATTCTTCTCAACGGCTGGCTGCTTTATCAAACCCTCGCCTGCCGCCTTTGGGCGCGCACGGGATTCTACCAATCGAGCGGCGCATATGGATTTCGCGACCAGCTTCAAGATGTCATGGCCCTGTGTGTCGCGGCGCCCGCGACGGTCCGCGAACACATTCTGCGCGCCGCCGCGCGCCAGTTCGCGGCCGGCGACGTGCAGCATTGGTGGCTGCCGACCACCGGCCAGGGCATCAAGACGCGCATCTCGGACAATCGCATCTGGCTCGCCTACGTCGTGGCCCGCTATCTGGAGGTGACCGAGGATTTCGCCGTGCTGGACGAACAAGTGCCGTTTCTGGCCGGCGGACCGTTGCGCCCGGACCAACACGAGGAATTTGCCGCCCCCGACAAGATCGATCCTGCGAGCCTGTTCGAGCACTGTGTCCGCGCGCTGGATTGCAGCCTCGCCATCGGTACGCACGGCCTGCCGCTCATGGGCGCGGGCGACTGGAACGACGGCATGAATCGCGTCGGCGCGGACGGTCACGGCGAGAGTGTCTGGCTCGGATGGTTTCTTTACGCCACATTGCTGCGCTTCGCGCCCGTGGCGGAGAGGTGCGGCGACACCGCCAAGGCAGCCGACTGGCGCAAGCATGCGTTCGCGTTGCAACAGGCGATCGAACGGGAGGCGTGGGATGGCGATTGGTATCGCCGCGGGTATTTCGACGATGGCACGCCGCTGGGATCGGTCACCAGCGAGGAATGCAAGATCGACTCGATCGCCCAGTCTTGGGCCATCATCTCAGGCGCCGGCGAGCGTGGCCACGCCACCCGGGCGATGGCCGCGGTGAGCGCCCAGCTGGTCAGCCGCAGCGACGGACTGATCAAGTTGTTCACCCCGCCGTTCGACCACACGCCGCACGACCCCGGATACATCAAGGCCTACCCGCCGGGATTGCGCGAGAATGGCGGTCAATACACGCATGCCGCGATCTGGACGGTTCTTGCATACGCCATGCTCGGCAATGGCGACCGCGCAGCAGAGTTGTTCTCCCTGCTCAACCCGATCAATCATGCCAGCACGCGAGGCAGCATCCACCGCTACAAGGTCGAACCCTACGTGGTTTGCGCCGATGTCTACAGCGCGCCCGGTCATGTCGGCCGCGGCGGATGGACCTGGTACACCGGATCCGCCGGATGGATGTACCGCGCGGGGATCGAATCCATTCTGGGAATCAATCTGCGGGGCCAGACCTTGAGCATTGATCCCTGCATGCCCCGCGCGTGGAGCGGCTTCGAATTCACGTTCAAACACGGCAGCTCGCGATATCGCATCGAGATCAAGAACCGGCGGGGCAATCGCAAGGGCGGCATGCAGGCGACACTCGACGGGCAGGTGCTGCAGGCTGACGTGTGCGAAATCAAACTGGTCGATGACGGGCGCTATCACTACGGGAAGGTGACGCTCACGTAGCGCTTCGGCTGCGTGATGTTGACCGGGTGGCTCGTCGTTTGGCCCGGCGCGGGGGTGGCTGGCAGCGCGGGCACGCAAAGCAGCAGTGCCCGCGCTGCCAGCCACCCCCGCCCGGCCGAAGCACGGGCCAATCAACATCACGCAGTCGAGCCTCCGTTGCCAACGCACGTGGTGTTGGGTGGCTCGCATAACCGCCCGGGGTGAGTGGCTGCTGGAAGTGAACTGCTGCCTTTCCGTTCACTTCCAGCAGTCACTCACCCCGGGCTTCGCGACCCACCCAACATCACGTGCATAACGCAACTAATTGGGCTCGCCGCGTTTACTGCCGAGCGCCGCAATTCCCTTGGCGATCAACATCCGCCCCACCGTGCTGACGGGCACCATGCGCAGCATGCGCAACGCCAACGCCGGCCGCGCAATCAACAACCCTCCCACCAGCGCACCCACGGCACCCAATCCGCGGCTGCTGAGCAGGGCGCGCATGGTTCGGCTGCGCGGAAATTCGCTGGCAACGCTCTGGGGTGCACTGCCGTCGCCGGTCTCGACGCGCGGCGGATCGAGAATCGCACGCACTTGCTCGCGAGAAAGGGCTAATTTAGCCAGTAAAGCCTTGCGTGTGATTGCATCTTCGGCCATCACGGCATCATTCCTCGTCCGCGGAGAGTATGCGTTCCAGAAGCACGCGGTCCTCGCTCCATTCGTGCTTGAGATCGCTCAAGAATGGGGCTCTCGCGCGTGACAGGCTTGCGCGATACCCCAGCAGGATCACGGTCAGAGCGAGGAAACCGCCGGCCAGCCAGCCGATCGCGGCAACACGGTACGCGGTGTCCCAGTAATAGGCGATCAGGGCAATACAGCCCAGAGCCAGGCAAAAAAGCAGACACACGGCCGCGATGGCCGTGACGACGATGATGGCGCCGAGTTCTTTTCGCGCACGGGCGATATCGAGCGCCGCGAGTTCGGCATAGGCTGCCAGGTGGCGCAGCAGCGCGGGCGCCGCTTTCGGCAGGGACCACAGCGCGCGCACTCCCGAGCCCTAGGAACGGCGGGTCGCGAGTATTCCCACCACCGCGCCCACCAAGGCCGCGATACCCACGGCTTGCCAGGGGCTGTCGCGCACGTAATCGTCAGCCGTGCTGGCAGCCTGCTGTGCCCGGCGTCGGAGATTACCCGCGCTATCGGCGAGACTCTGTTTGGTGGCATCGACGGCGCGCTGAACCTTGCCGCGAACCCGCACCACGTCAGCATCCTTCAGGTCGGAGATGCGCGCCATCAGCTCCTCGACGTCCGCAATCAGATTCTTGATCTCGCCGGAGGCAACGGACTTGACCTGATCGAAGCCTGAGCCGGCGTCATTTTTCAACCGCCGCCCGCTTGCCCGGGCATCCGCTGCTGCATCGTAGTTGTTTTCCATGAATCATACCTCCGTAGCAATAATAGCCCGGCCGGCGGCGGCTCGAGAATCGGTACGCCGCGACCGCCCCTGTAGGAATGTCCCCACATGTTAGACTAGGATCAGCGCTTTCGCAGCCTGAAGGCCGAATTCCCGTGCCGAATATCTGATGAAAATTTTCGGTGAAGAATTGGGCGGAATCGGGCGCTGGTACGTTGCCTTGCCGCCCCTGCTGTTGATCGGCTTTTTGGTGGGATTGTTCTTCCTTGCCGCCGAAGGCCAGAGCCGTATCAACGCGGACAACGAGCGGGTGCACAACGCGCTGTTACGCCAGCAAACTTTGATCGAATACTCGTCAACGATCACCGATGTGGAATCGGCCGAGCGCGGCTACTTGCTGACGGGTGAGGATTCCTATCTCGAGCGTTATCGGGCGGGGGTGCCCGCCGTGGTCGCCGCCCTCGAGCGGGTACACCAGTCATACGGCGATGGACAGGACAACAACGAGTTTCGCGACCTGCGGTTGCTCACCGGCAAGGAGCTGGGGGAACTCGACGATAGCGTTGCACTGTATGCACGAGGGGGTGCAGCACCCTCCATCAATGTCGGCACGGACGCAGGCCGGCGCACCATGGATGCCATCGTGCGGGTGGCTGATGCGATGCGCATGGAGGAAGCGACCAAGCTTTCTCAAGCCACCAAACGCTGGGAATCCGACTACCGCATGTCGCGTTGGGTTTCCGGCTCGGGCGCGGTGCTCAACATCGGCCTGGTGTTGCTGGCCACCAGTCTCTTCTACACGGACATTCGCCGCCGCTCGCACCATGCGAGCGAACTGCGCGAGCGGAAGGAAGAACTCGAACGGGAGGTCGAAGCGCGAACCCGCGATCTGGCGGCATTATCGACGCATCTGCAGGGCGTGTCCGAGCAGGAAAAATCGGCGCTGTCGCGCGAATTGCACGATGAGCTCGGCGGTCTGTTGGTGGCCGCGAGAATGGATTTATCGTGGCTGCAGCAGCGCCTGCCTACGTCCGATCCGGGCATCGAGCAGCGTTTCAAGCGCATACACGAGTCCTTGAGCGCCGGTGTCGATTTGAAACGACGCGTCGTGGAGGAACTGCGCCCCACGCTGCTCGACAACATGGGCCTCTTTACCGCACTGCGATGGCAATTCAAGGAAACCTGCCGGCGCGCGGGGATGCACTGCACCGAGACCATTCCGGAATCAGAGCTCAAATTCGATCCGGAGGCGTCCATTGGGGTATTTCGGGTCGTGCAGGAAGCGCTCACCAATATACTGAAACATGCGGAGGCAAAGAGCGCCGACTTGTACATCGACATGCAGGACGAATTCTTTCTGATCCGCATATCGGATGATGGCAAGGGCATTGCGCCGCCGCGTCTGCAGCATGGCCTGTCGCATGGTTTGGCGTCCATGCGCCACCGCATTGCGGCCTTGGGCGGTACCTTGGATATCCGCAGCGGCGCAACCGGAGGCACCGTGCTGTCTGCCGCCATTCCGCTGCCGCGGATGTTGACGCTCGCCGAGCCGGCGTCGGGGGACGGCAATACACCGACCCCGACGCGAACCCGATTGACTGCGGCCGATTCGGCCGTCGAGCTGCGCTGATCTAGCTTCGCGGCGCGATGGGCGTCGAATTGTTGCCGATCACGACCTCGACGCGTCGATTCAGCTGCCGGCCACCGGAGTCGGTGTTGCTGGCCACCGGATACGCCTTGCCGTATCCCTCCGTGCCGATGCGTGAAGGCTCGATGCCGCGCGAGATCAACGCTGATTTGACCGCGTCCGCCCTGCGCTGCGACAGTTCTTCGTTATAGGCGTCGGTGCCGACGCTGTCCGTGAACCCATCGATTTGCACGCGTCGATCCGGGTGCTCGGACAAGAACTGCGCCAGCTGATCCAGTTTGCGCCCGGCGCCCGGCTTCAGCTCGGCGCGTCCCGTGTCGAAAAGCACATCGCCCAACGTCAACACCATGCCGCGCGGCGTGGGCGTTGCCTTGAGCGCGTCGAGCTCCGCCTGAACTCGCGCGGTCTCCTCGGCGGCCTGGTCCCGCTGCGCGATGGCTGCATTCGCTTCCTGCGTGGCGTTGGCAGCAGCCAGCTGGGCATTGGCGGCCGCGAGCTTCGCATTGGATGCCGACAGATTGGCGTTCTGAGCTTCCCGGGTACGGGCGGCCAGCATCACTTGGTCCCGCTCGGCCTGGCCGTTGGCAACCCGCGCATCGTCAGCCTTGGCCGCCGCATGCGCCTGGGCGAGACGCGCCTCCTGCATCGCGAGATATGCCGGTTGTCCGACCTCCGCATCTTTGCGCTGCTGATAGGCGGTTTCGGCGATTTGCAATTGCTTCTTGGCGGCTTCCAGATCCAATGCCGCGTAACGATTCACATTGGGATCGGCCTCGGCGCTTTGCACGGTGGTGCGTGCCGTTTCCAAGGCAGGGTTCGGTTGGGGCATGCTGGCGCATGCGCCGAGAGCGAGCGCCAGCCCCATCGCGGTAATCAGTTTAGAGTTCATGGTCATTTCCTTATTGGGCTGGTTGGGTGCTACGCAGCGATTCTTGGCGCAGCGCTTGCAGACTTGCATCGAGTTCCATCGCAGCCTTGTGCGAGGTCTTCTGCTGCGCCGTCGCTTCGGCGAGCTGCGCATCGATGTTCGCTTGTTCCGCCAAGTCCGTAGCCGGCTGCAAGTCGCGGTCCGCCGCGGCTTTTTCCGCGCGATTCAGCTTGTCTCGCGCCTCCGCCATCTCCACGGGGGCCAGCTCGGGCGCACCCGATCGTTCGGCGCGTTGCACCGAATCCTTGGCCACCGCAATTTTTTCGTTTGGAACAGGCGTGCTGGCACAGCCTGCTGCCATCAACACCAGGACGGCGGCGCACGCCGCGCTCTGGAATATCGATAAATCGTTTCGCATTTTTTAATCTCCTATGGGTTTGCGATGAGCGCGGTTGCGAAGCAAACAACGATCATGTGCATAAGAGATATGAGCAAGTGCCGTGCCAACTCCGAAACGCCCGAACCAGGCCTTGCTGCCTGCAATTGGACTCGACGTGGGCGGGGCAGGTGTAGAAAGTGCCGGGCGGTGCGTATTCGTTACGCGAATGTGGGACTCGAACCGACACCCGATCAGGCGCAAAAAAACTGAAGGTGCCGGTGTCCGGCGATTGCGCAAATCAGAAATGAGAGGACGAAACTAGTGTTTCGACAAATGCGCCGCGCAAATCTCGTGCAGCACTTCGGGCAGACGGCCGTAGTCACGCGCCTTGTCCAGAAAGTGCGTGGCACCCAGGGCAATGGCTGCATTCTTGTATTCGGGCAGATCGTAATTGGTCAACACGATGATGCGCGGCTTGAGCTGAGTGGTGGCCAACGCGCGCATCACCCCGAATCCCGTGCCCTGTTTCAAATGCAGATCGAGGATGATGACGTCCACGGAGTCGCGCTTCACCGCGGCCAACGCCGCCGCCTCGGTGTCCGCCGTTCCCACCAGCTCGACGTCCGAGATCTGCCGAATGGCCTCAGTGAGCCTCTCGGTGAGAACCTTCGAGTCTTCAACCAATAAGACTCTCAAAGATTCAGCCATTATCATTGCGTCCGTAATTGTCGTAGCACCTGGTTACGTTCCGACTCTCGAAGTTTATAGACATTTCTTAGCATAAGCCGCCCCGTACTTCTCAGGTTGTCCTGTAAGAACTTTCTCACGCCGATCCGATTATTGGTCAATGGGCGCTATTGTATTAGTCCGTTGCGCAATGCATAAGAGGTAATGTCGGCATTGGCCGTAAAACTCATTTTCTCCAGGATCCGGCTGCGATACGTACTGACCGTTTTCACGCTGAGGCTGAGTTCATTGGCAATATCCGACACCCCGCGGCCGGCCGCCAACTTGCAGAAAATCTGGAATTCCCGTGTGGACAACCGAGCGTGCAGCGGCTTGTCCGGATCGCCGTCGAGATCAGCCACCAGAATTTCGGCAAGGGCGGCGCTCACGTAGCGTCTGCCCGAGAGCACGGTGCGCACCGCCTTCATCAGCTCCTCCGGCGCGCTATCCTTCGAGAGATAGCCGCTGGCTCCGGCGCGCAGTACGTTGACCGCGTACTGCTGCTCCGGAAGGCCGCTCATGACCAGGACACGAACGCTGGGATGCCCGGTTTGAATATGCCTCAAGATATCGAGTCCGCTGCGATCCGGCATGTGGATGTCGAGCAGCACCAGATCCCAGTCCTGTTCCCGCAATTGATCCAAGGTCTCGTTGCCGCTCGCTGCTTCGCCGACGGCATTGATGCTGGGATCAGTCTCGAGAAATTGCTTGAATCCTGCTCGAACCACTGCATGATCGTCGGCGATCAAAACTCTTGACACGATTCTTTGACTCCCCCGTTCATGCGCGATCAGGAGTTCGCGCACTCCTGGCTGTGCGAATATCCGTTGAGCTTGTTGTACAGCGTCTTCAGACTGCAACCCAACGCATCCGCGGCGCGGCGCTTGTTGCCCTTGAAGTAATCAAGTGTTGCTTCAATCAGCGAGCGTTCCATGTCGTGGATGCGTGAACCGACACGAATGTCCAATCTTCCGCGATCGTGCGCCGCACCCGGGCCGTTCTCCGACATGCGCAGGTTGCTGCTTTGAATGAGCGGCGCCAGTTCCAGCCTGTCGTCGCCCAGGATGAAGGCCCGTTCGATGCAATTCTTCAGTTCGCGCACATTGCCGGGCCAGGCATGCTGCTTCAAGATCGTCCGGGCGGACGCCGAGAGCCGCTTCTGGGTTCCAGCCTGGTTGTTCAGGTCGCTCAAGAAGCGGTCGGCCAGCAACTCCACGTCCTCGCCGCGGCTGCGCAGCGGCGGCAGTTCGATCGGAAATACGGCCAGGCGATATAGCAAATCCTGCCGCAAAATGCCGTTCTTCACGGCCGTCAACGGGCACCGGTTGGTCGCCGCGATCACGCGCACATCGCTGCTGTATTCGGTGTTAGCACCCACCCGGTAGAACTTGCGGCTCTCCAACACGCGCAGCAGGCGTGTCTGCATGTCCATGGGCATCTCAGTCACTTCGTCGAGCAACAAGGTGCCGCCATGGGCGCGTTCGAATACGCCCGCGTGAGCCCTCACCGCGCCCGTGAAGCTACCCTTTTCGTAGCCGAACAGTTCGGCCTCGATCAAGCCTGCGGGAATGGCGCCGCAATTGATGGCCACGAAGGGTTTGTCCCTGCGCGGACTGCAATCGTGAATGGATCTCGCGGCGAGTTCCTTTCCCGAACCGCTCTCGCCGGTGAGAAACACGCTCGCCTCGGTGGGTCCCACCCGCTCGATGAGGCGAAACACCTGCTGCATGGCGGCAGACTCTCCCAAAAGGCCGGGAACGGCGGTGGGAATCGGCAACGGCGCCGTGCGATCCGTAAGGCTGTAGCTGACACTGTTCATTACAAATCTCCTTGAAGGTCGCGTCCATGTAATCGTTACACTGAACACGCGTCAATTTGTAACCTGTGCAGCCATCCGTCACCAGGGCTGGGGGCTGAACCTCAGCTCGGAATTATTGTTATTTTTTGTCGTCGTTTGTCCTACGGAATCGCGCTAAGCCGTTGAAGAGTAACGTCGCGAAAACGCTACCTTCAGCCAATTTCGCAACGCGGAAAGCTGCCCATGCCGGGTGGCACAGCCTATGCACTCTGCGCCGACGCACCGCAGCGCCAGCAATTCGTGAACTGCGGCTCCGAGCGCTCACCGCACTCGTTGCAGGTCCACGGCGCACCGGTCGGTACGGCCGCCGCGCGCGCGAGCGCCCGCAGTGCCGCCGATTCGTCATCGTCCTCGACGAACAATTGCGGCCAGGTCTCCAGCATGGGTAGATCGCCGAGCGCGCCGGCGAGGTATTGATTGCGCAGTTCGCTCTCGATACCCGCGGTCAGCAATACATTGCGTGCATGCGCCACCTGTAGGAGAGAGGCGGCGCGAAATACTCGCTTCATCAAGATCCTTCGCGCAACGACTCCAGAAATGCTTTGACATCCGCGCCGCGCTCCACCGCCTCGACGAGCGCGGAGCCGACCACCACGCCATCCACGTGCGGCGCCAGCCGCGCAACCTGCTGGCGCGAGCGGATGCCGAAGCCGGCGCAAACCGGAACTGCAGAACAGCGTTTTACCCGGTCCATATACTGCAGCACCTCCTCTGGAACATCCACGGTCTTGCCGGTCGTACCGGTCATGGTCACCGCATAGACGAAGCCCTGTGCGGCGCCACACAGCATCTCCAGACGCTCCGGGGGGGTCACCGGCGTCACCATCTGCACCAACGCCATTCCTTCCTGCTGCAGCGCCTGGGTCAAGTCGGCGCTTTCCTCGAATGGCAGATCCGGCACGATGAATCCCGACACCCCGGCCGCCGCGGCGTCGCGCGGCAAAGCATCCCAGCCATAGGCGAGCAACGGATTCAAATAGCTCATCAGCAAAATGGGCGCTTTGGCGAGCGGCGCGAGCGACTTCAATTCATCAAGGATCCAGGGCAGGTTGACGCCGTCCGCCAGGGCCTTGAAGCTCGCGCGTTGCACGGTTGTGCCGTCGGCCATGGGATCGCTGAAGGGAACACCGATTTCAACCACATCGCAACTGCCGGCCACGGCGGCGAAGTTCGCCGCGAACTCGCGCCGCGTCGGAAATCCGGCGGTGAGATAACCCACCAGCGCCGGACGGCCGCGGGCGACGGCTGACCGAATGGCTGCAGCGATGGTATCGCGCGGCAGCACGATCAGCGCGCTACCTTCAGCAACGTGTCTTGCAGGATCGACATGTCCTTGTCGCCTCTTCCCGAGCAGCTGATCAAAATATGCGACCCGGGATGCCCGCCCGCAAAGCGGCGCGCTCCCGCGAACGCATGGGCGCTCTCGATGGCCGGCAGAATGCCTTCGCATCGGGCGCACTCGGACAAAGCATCCAAAGCCTCCGCATCGGTCGCCGATTCATAGGTCACGCGGCCGGTCTTCATCAGGTGTGCATGCTCGGGGCCCACGCCCGAGTAGTCGAGGCCGGCGGAGACCGAATGCGTCTCGCGCACCTGACCGAATTTGTCCTGCAGAATCAGCGTATAGCTGCCCTGTAACACGCCCGGCGTGCCATAGGTGAGCGAAGCCGCGTTCTCGCCGAGACCTGAACCGCGGCCACCGGCTTCGACACCGATCAGCTGCACGTCCGCATCGCCCAAGAACGGATGAAACAAGCCGATGGCGTTCGACCCGCCGCCGACGCACGCCACGGCGACGTCGGGCAGACATTGCGCATACTGCAACATCTGAGCACGCGCCTCTTTGCCGACGACCGACTGCAGCTCGCGCACCAGGTAGGGGTAGGGATGTGGGCCGACCGCGGAGCCCAACGAATAGTAGGTGCCATCCGGATCGCTGACCCAATCGCGCAGCGCCTCGTCGATGGCGGCCCGCAGCGTCTGATCGCCGCCCGTCACCGGGACGACGGTCGCGCCCAGCAATTGCATGCGTCCCACGTTGGGAGCCTGGCGCTGCACATCGACCGCGCCCATGTACACCGTGCACGGCACACCCAGGCGTGCGGCGGCCGCGGCGCTTGCCACGCCGTGTTGGCCGGCGCCGGTTTCCGCGATGATGCGTTTGGCGCCAAGGCGCTTCGCCAGCAACGTCTGACCGACGGCGTTGTTGATCTTGTGCGCGCCCGTGTGCGCGAGATCCTCGCGCTTCAGCCAGACCTTGGCGCCCCAGCGTTTGCTCAAGGCGGGCGCGAACGACAGCGCCGTCGGCCGGCCCGCCCAGGTCTTCAGCTCGTGGGCGTACTGCGCCTGAAAATCGTCGTCGTGCAAATATCGATCGATGCCTTGCTGCAGACGATTGAGCGCCGGAACCAGCGTCTCCGGGACGTAACGGCCGCCGAACTCACCGTAGCGGCCCTTGGCGTCGGGGAAGGCCGGGGCGGGGTTGCGCCGCGTCGTCGCATCGATGTGCGGTCGTGAACTCATGATTCTTTCTCCAAGCCCGCCGCCGCCGCTCGCACGGCATGCACGAATTCGTGAATTTTTTCCGGATCCTTCACGCCAGGTTCATCCTCGACGCCGCTGCTGACATCGACGCCGAAGGGACGCACCGCCTGTATGGCCTCGGCGACATTTTGGGCGGAAAGTCCCCCTGCCAAAATCACCTGGGTCTGTCGTGCCAGTTCCGAAGCCCTACCCCAATCGGCAAGTTCGCCGATGCCGCTCGAGGGACCTTCGAACAGCATGCGCGCCGGCAGCGGGCTGGGTGTCTTGCGGCCGAAACGCACCACCGGCAGCACCTTGATGTGCGGCGGTATCTTCAGCTCGCGCAAATCTTCCACGTCGGTTTGAAAATAGTCCGGTTTGAGGATCCGGCATATTTCGTCCACTTTCATCTGCAGCGGATGCTGGGCCACCGCAATTCGCAAGATCCCGGGCGGCGCCAATGCTGCGAGTTGTGCTGCCTGGCCGGGGGTCACTTGCCGCGGGCTGGGGGCGAATACGAAGCCGATGGCGTCGACGCCGGCCGCGGCCGCGGCCGCGACTGCATCGGCGCTGGTGATGCCGCATATCTTGATCCACATGGCGCCGAGTGTAGCCATTTAAGTTTTCACTGTCCGTGTCGCGGTCAATATTTCTCCGAGCAAAACTGCCGGATCGGCGCAGGTCATCAGGGCAGTCCCGATCAACGCCAGCCGGTATCCCAGCCGCTGCATTCGGCGTGCGTCATCGGCCGAGGCGACGCCGCTTTCCGCGACGCCGGGCCAACCGGCGGGCAGCATCGGGGCCAGCGTATCGAAGCGCTGTTGCACGACCTGCAAGGTCTGCAGATCGCGGCAGTTGATGCCGATCAACACCGGCGCAGCATGCGGCGCACGGCCCTTGAGCAGCGCGGCCGCGGTCTCGAGGTCGGCGCCGTCGAAGGCCTCCAGCAGCACGAACAACTCGAGCTCCGCCGCCGCGTCGAGCAGCTGCGCCAACCGCGGCGCGCTCAGCATGCGTACGATCAGGAGGGCGCCGCCCGCCCCGGCGGCACGCGCCTCCGCGAGCTGGTAGGAATCGACCAGGAAATCCTTGCGCATGACCGGCACACCCAGCGGCCGCAGCGCCGCGGCGGCGAGCTCCAGGTGCTCGAGTGAACCATCGAAGCGCGACGGCTCCGTCAAGACCGATACGGCGGCGGCACCGGCCCGCGCATAGTCACGCGCCCGGCCCAGCCAGTCATCCGTGGTCGAGCCGAGCTGTCCGGCGGCCGGCGAGCGCAGCTTGATTTCGGCAATCACGTCGAACCCCGCCGGCGACAATCGCAGCGGCGGCGGCGGCGGCAGTCGCGCGGCCCGCTCGCGCAACGCTGCCAGGGATTCCCTCGCGGCCGCAGCGGCGACCCGCTGCGCGCTCGATTGCGCCATGCCATCCAAGAAACCGCTCACGAGGCCGCCTTGCTGCCCGCGTCGCGCGTCGCGGCGCTGCCGGGCCTCGGGCTCGACGCGAAGCGCCGCAGCGCGCGCAGCCACTCGCGCGCCGCCCCGCTCTCGACGACACTGCGCGCCCGCTCGATGCCGGCGTCGATCGAGGGCACCCGTCCTGCGATGGTGAGCGCCATTCCTGCCTGCAGCAGCAGCGCCGACAAGTGCGCACCGCGGTCCTTGCCATCGAACACCGCCTGCAATGCCGTCAAATTGGTCGCTGCATCGCCGCCGGCGAGCGCCCGTGCCTCGCAACGCTCGATGCCGAATTCCCGCGGGTCCACTTCGCGTCGCAGCACCGCACCATCGACCACCTCGTACAGCAGGAAGGGTCCGATCGGCGTGGCTTCGTCCCAGCCGGCGGCGCCGTGTACGACCCAGGCACGTTTGATCGGCAGCCCCACCAGCGTGCCGGCCATCAGTTCCGCGGTTGCCGCGTTGAAGGCGCCGATCAGCAGAAAGCGCGGCGACGCCGGATTGGTGAGCGGTCCCAGCATGTTGAATACCGTGCGCACGCCGAGCGCCGTGCGGATCGGCGCCAGCGTCTTCATGGCAGGATGGAAATACGGCGCGAATAGGAACGTGAAACCGGTCGCCGCGAAACACTGCGCGGCGTCCATCTCATCGAGCGGCAGCGCAAATCCCAACGCTTCGATCAGATCCGCGCTGCCGCTGCGGCTCGATATCGAGCGATTGCCATGCTTCACCACCGGCATGCCGCAGGCCGCGGTCAACAATGCCGCGCCGGTCGATAAATTCAAGCTTCCCGAGGAATCTCCGCCCGTACCGACGATGTCTATCGCATCGAGATCAGGTGGCAGTCCCGGTTTGCGGGCCAGCGCCCGCATGGCCACGGCAAAGCCGCGAACCTCCGCTGCCGTCTCGCCCTTGGCACGCAGCGCCGCCAGCAGCGCGCCGGCCATGGCGGGCGACACGCCCGGCGCAGCCAGCTCGTGCATCAGTGCCGCGGCATCACCCTCGCTCAAATCGCGCTTCAGCAGCAGGTGATCCAACGTTTGACGAGCACCCTGCACGCTTCAGCCCCTCAAGAAATTGCCCATCAGCGCCTGACCATCCGGCGTGAGCACACTTTCCGGATGGAACTGCACACCCTCTATCGGCAGTGTCCTGTGGCGCACACCCATGATCTCGCCGCTGGACGTGCGCGCGGTGACCTCGAGCACCGGCGGCACGCTCGCCGGTTCCGCGATCAGCGAGTGATAGCGGCCCGCGGCAAAATCCTGTGCGATACCGGTATAGATGCCCTTACCGTCGTGATGCACGGCCGAGACCTTGCCATGCATGAGGCGGCCTGCACGAACCACCTTTCCGCCGAATACTTCCACCAGCGATTGGTGGCCCAGGCAGACGCCGAAGATGGGAATGCGCCCGGCGAACGCTTCGATCATTTGCATCGAGACGCCCGCAGCACGCGGGGTGCCGGGTCCCGGCGAAATCACCAGATGAGAATGATCCTGCGACAAGGCCTGCGCGACGCTCAAAGCGTCATTGCGATGCACATCGACGCGGGCGCCGAGAATCAGGAATGCCTGCACCAGGTTGTAGGTGAACGAATCGTAGTTGTCGATCAGCAAGATCTTGGGCTGCATGCTCAAAGCCCTTCAGCCGCCAGCTCCAGCGCGCGGCGCAGCACCGCACTCTTCGCCATGAGCTCCTCGTACTCGGCTTGCGGTGAGCTATCGGCGACGATGCCGCCGCCCGCCTGGTAGCTGTAGGCATCGCCGCGAAATACCAAGGTGCGGATGGTGATGGCCTGATCCATGTCTCCCTGCCGGCCGAAGTAGCCCACCGTGCCGCCGTAAAGCTGCCGGCCGACGGGCTCGAGTTCATCGATGATCTCCATGGCGCGCACCTTGGGCGCACCGACCAAGGTGCCGGCGGGAAAGGTTGCCGCGAACAGATCGAAGGCGTCTCGCCCCGGCGCGAGCCGTCCTTTGACGCCGCTGACGATATGCATGATGTGGCTATAGCGCTCGATCACCCGGTAGGGGTCGACGCTGATCGAGCCGGCGGCGGCGACACGTCCCAAATCGTTGCGCGCCAGATCCACCAGCATCACGTGCTCGGCGTTCTCCTTCGGGTCGGCAAGCAGTTCCGCGTGCAGCGCCGCGTCGCGCGCATCGTCCGCACCGCGCGGCCGTGAACCGGCGATGGGCCGCAGCTGCGCAAATCCTCCATGACATTTCACCAATGCTTCCGGCGACGAGCCGACGACCGTGATGTCGCCCAATTCGCAGAAATACATGTACGGCGACGGATTCAGCAGCCGCAACGCGCGGTACACCTCGAACGGTGCGAGTGCGTGCCGGCCCTCGAAACGCGAGGCCAGCACCAGCTGATAGATGTCGCCCGACGCGATGTATTCCTGTGCGCGCAGCACGCGCGCGGCGTGGGCATCGGGGGTGAGCGAGGGCACGGCGGGCGTGAAGCTGCCCGGCGTGAGGATGGCCGGTACCGCCCCGCGCAATGCCTGTACGACTTCGCGACGCAGGCTTTGCCGCTCCGCTTCGCTGCCTGCGTGCAACAAGGCCACGCCACGGGTCAGATGATCGAACACCAACATGGAGCGCGGCGCGACGTAATGGGCATGCGGTGTCGTCGTGTCGTCGAGGCTGCGTCCGGGCACGCGCTCGAAATAGCGAACGGCGTCATACGCGGTATATCCCACCAAGCCGCCCGAGAGGGGCACCCCGGGAACGCTGGGCTGCGGCTGCGGCGCACGTGCCAGCGCCTGGCGCAGCATGCTCAAGAATTCGCCCTGGGACTTGGGCCGCGGGCTCCATTCGCCGTCGACGCAAAAACCCTTGGCCTCCAAGCGCACCTCGAGGCATTCGCCAAATCCGATGAATGAATATCGCGCCAGACGCTCGCCGCCCTCGACGCTCTCCAGCAGGAATCGCGGTCGAAACGGCGCAAGCTTAAGATAGGCCGACACCGGCGTATCGAGATCTGCAGCTATGTCAAAAGGTGGTTTCATCTTTCTCGGGCAATAAAAAACCCATCACCGAAAATAGAGCGGAGATGGGTTCTGGTGATCGATTCGCAGTGTAAAACTTAAGAGGCCAGTACCCGCTCCTGGAGAGGGCGACGCCACCAGCGTGCGTTTCGATGGATGAGGACGATATTCATCGATGGAGTATCGCCGCACCCCGAGGGCAGCGTCAAGCCCAGTCGGCACCGCCACGCCCAGAGGGCGCCTCTGCCGCTACTTGTCGGCCGCCGCCTGCAGTTCCTTCTTGAGTTTGCGGCTCAGTTCCACGAATCGCGGCGTCAGGCCGATGTCCTCGTAAACCGGGTCCCCATGATCGTCGCGCGAAATCTCCTTCGGGCCGCGCTCATAAGGCATGGCCGCGGCAATCTCCTCGAGCGACGCGTGCAGCAGATCAGCCAGGATGTCCTCAACGGACTGTCCGGGAAATAGCTCGGCCAATGCATGCAATCGGGCGGCATCATCGAGCGCCAGTCGGATCGCGTATTCCTTAGCCGTTTTCTGCGGCGTAGCCGTTCTTTTCCACCGATCCAACAAGGACTTGAATTTCACGCTTGTTCCGCCATACCTGTGAGTCGACAAACAGCCATTATAGCCCCGGGGCCGCAGCACATCATTCCCAGCACTTCATCAACGGTTAACTCGCCACATGGCAGCGGCGGGTCGCAAGGCAGCTGGCGCATGGGTCTGAATGGTGTCTTCACCTACAGCACCCGTGCCTTGGCGTTGGTGTGGACCACCAACCGAGGTCTGACCGTGGCACTGGCCGCGCTCACGTTGATCGCCGGCGTACTGCCCGCGGGTGTCGCCTATATCGGCGCGCGCATCGTCGATGCCGTCATTCACGCGGCCGAATTGCACCGCGTGTCAGGCGTGACGCAACTGATGCCCGTCGTGCGTTTCGTTGCATTCGAAGCGCTGCTGGTCGCCGCCATCTCCATGGCACAGCGCGGCATTTCGCTGGCGCAATCGCTGCTGCGCGCGCAGCTCGGCCAGCGCGTCAACGTCATGATTCTGGAGAAGGCGCTGACCTTGGATCTGACGCAGTTCGAGGACTCGGAGTTCTACGACAAGCTGACGCGCGCGCGCCGCGAGGCATCGAGCCGGCCGTTAAGCCTGGTGATGCGCACGTTTGCCTTGATGCAGAACGCAGTTTCCTTGATCACCTTCGGCGGCCTGCTGATCCGGTTTTCCGGATGGGCGGTCGTGCTGTTGATCCTGGCGGGCTTGCCCGCGTTTCTGGCCGAGGCCAAATTTTCCGGGGAAGCGTTTCGTCTGTTCAGGTGGCGCGCCCCGGAAGCGCGCATGCAGATGTACCTGGAAGCCGTGCTGGCGCGCGAGGACTACGCCAAGGAGGTGAAACTATTCGAACTGGGCCGGCGTTTTCTGGATCGCTATCGGGACATTTTCAAGCGGCTGTACCGCGAAGATCGCGACCTCACGTTGCGGCGCGACGCTTGGGGTTTTGCCCTGGGAATGCTCGCCACCGTCACGCTGTACGGCAGCTATGCGTGGATCGCCGCGGCGGCCGTCTGGGGAAAAATGTCGGTCGGGCAAATGACCATGTATTTGACGCTGTTCCGCCAAGGACAAGCGGCCGTGAGCGCGGCCTTGTCGGCGGTCGGCGGTCTCTATGAGGACAACCTGTACTTGTCCAATCTGTTCGAATATCTCGAGCAGCCCGTCGGCCAAGCCTCCGGCGACAAAAGACTTGGTCCCAGCCCGGGTGACGGGATCCGCTTCGAGGACGTGGAGTTCACCTATCCAGGCGCCACGACGCCCGCGCTCGCCGGTATCAATCTGCACGTCAAGCCGAGCGAGAGCCTGGCATTGGTGGGACAGAACGGCTCCGGCAAGACCACGATGATCAAGCTGCTGACGCGGCTGTACCAGCCGACCCGGGGGCGAATCCTGCTCGACGGCCTCGACCTGCAGGAATGGGACGGAAGCGTCCTGCGCCAGCGCATCGGCGTCATCTTCCAGGATTTCGCCCGCTACCAGATGTTGGTCGGAGAAAATATCGGTGCCGGCGATGAACGCGCCTTCGAGGACGAGACGCGCTGGCGCGCGGCCGCGTCCAAGGGCTTGGCGTCGGAATTCGTGGAGGAGCTGCCCGCCGGCTACCAAACGCAGCTGGGTAAATGGTTCAAGGACGGGCGCGAGCTGTCCGGCGGACAATGGCAGAAGATCGCGCTGGCGCGCGCCTTCATGCGCAGCGATGCCGACATTCTGGTTCTCGACGAGCCGACGGCCTCCATCGATGCGGGCGCCGAAGCCGAGGTGTTCGAACACTTCCGCGAGCTGACCCGCAACCGCATCGCGATCGTGATCTCCCACAGATTCTCGACCGTGCGGGTCACCGATCAAATTCTGGTGCTGGATGAGGGCCGCATCATCGAGCGCGGCAGCCACGAATCGTTGATGGCTGCCGACGGCCGCTATGCGAAACTATTCTCGCTGCAGGCTCGCGGTTATCGTTAGCAGGGAAACAGACATGTTGAAAATGAAAAATAACAGTTCGTCGCACCGGGTAGCGGTACGGATGGCGGGAACCGTCCTGGTGGCGGTAACCGTTTTCACCGGGACCTTGGCCGTGACCGCCTGTCAGCGCGAAGCGCCGACGGCCGGCACCGGTGCGCTACCTGCTGAATCCTCTGCTGCATCCGCTGCACATGATGCACCCGCCGCGTCCGCTGCATCAGGCGCTGCCGCTGGCACATCCGCCGAATCCGGCGTGCGGATGGGCACCTACCGCGTGGTATTGCAGGTACCTGGCGGCGACCTACCCTTCTTTTTGGCGCTCGAGCAACAAGGTGCGTCGGTGGTCGGCTATCTCATCAACGGTCCCGAGCGGCTGCCGCTGGATGAAGTCAAAATCTCGGGCTCGCACCTCGAGATCCTGATGCCCGGCTATGAAAACAAGCTCATTGCCGACGCCAGCGGCGCGTCTTTGCAAGGCGAGATCGTGCTCGACAAGCTCGGCGGAAAGCAACAGCATGTGCCTTTGCAGGCGCAGCTTGGCGAGGACTATCGCTTCTTCGCCACCCCCACGACCGACAATGCCGATGTCTCAGGTCGCTGGGCGGTGACATTCGTCGACGATATGGGCGTTCCCGAAAAAGACGTCGGCGAATTCACCCAGACGCACGATGTCGTCACCGGCACCATCCTCACCGATACCGGCGATCACCGCTATCTCGCCGGCCAGGTTCATGGCGACGAGTTGGACCTGTCGACCTTCGACGGCGCGCATGTCTTTTTGTACAAGGCAAAGCTCACGCCGGACGGCACGCTGACCGGCGACTTTTGGTCCGGCATGGCCTACCACGAGAAACTGAATGCCAAACGTGACTCGAGTGCTGCGTTGCCGGATGCCTATTCGCTCACCACCATGCGCGGCGCCGCGAAGCACTTCGACTTTGCGTTTCCGGATCTCGAGGGGCACACCGTCAGTTCCAAAGACCCGCAGTTCAAGAACAAGGTCATGATCGTGGCATTGGCCGGGAGCTGGTGCCCGAACTGTCACGACGAAGCCGCGTTTCTCGAGCCGCTGTATCGCGACTACCGTGCCAAGGGAGTCGAGGTCGTGTCGCTGATGTTCGAGCACTTTGGTGATTTTCCGCATGCCGCCGAGGCGTCGCAGCGCTTCAGGCAACATTACGGCATCGAATACACCACGCTGATCGCCGGAATCTCCGACAAGGATGAGGCCGGCAAGAAATTGCCGATGCTGGATCGCGTTTACGCATTTCCGACCACGATATTCATCGACAAGAAAGGCGTGGTACGCAAGATTCACACCGGCTTCTCCGGTCCCGCCACCGGTGAGCACTACACCGAGTTCGCCGCCGAGGTCAGGGCCACACTGGATCAACTGCTGGCGGAGACCTGACATGCCTTCGTTCGACGTCGTGTCCGAAATCGACACTCATGAATTGACCAATGCAGTCGATCAGGCGATCCGGGAATTGACGCAGCGCTTCGACTTCAAGGGCACGGACGCCAGCTTCGAACTCGAGGAAACCACGGTGACCATGACGGCACCCGCCGATTTCCAGTTGAAGCAGATGCTCGACATCCTCAAGCTGCGCATGTCCAAACGCGGCATCGACGTCGCCTGCCTGGAAGTGAAGGATCCGGAGGTAAATCTCGCGCGCGCCAAACAGCTGGTGATCTGCAAGCAAGGCATCGATGCCGAAGCCGGCAGGAAGGTCTCACGCCTGATCAAGGATTCGAAGTTGAAAGTGCAGGCACAGGTGCAAGGCGACAAGGTCCGGGTCATCGGCAAGAAGCGCGACGACCTGCAGGAAGCCATCGCCTTTTTGCGCAAGGCCGACGTGGGCGTGCCGCTGCAGTTCAATAATTTCAGGGACTAGGATCTAGACCTGCTGCATCCCTTGAACCGCTTCTGGTTTATCACTTCGGGACGCTTCGCGAACGCTACGTCAAATAGCCACCGCAGGGGCGAAGGCTGGCGAGTTGTAGCCGAACGCGAATAGCCCAAATCTCTTTCCGTGCTCTACAGTAATTGAGCAGATGTTTCCTTGCGCATCCACCTCAAGAACAGTGTTCGCGTCGAGATCGCGCGTCTCTGCTATGCCCGATCAGGTGTGGATAAGCCGCCCACCGGCGAACGCCCAGTTCTCCCACGCCGTCTCCTTGAAACAGACCATGACGTTCTCGGTATTCATGCCGGCGTGGTCCAGTGTACGCATCAGTTCTTCGAGCAGTTTCTTCTTGACCTTGACGCTGCGTCCCACGGACCACAGGATCTCGATGAGAGCAAAGTCCTCGTTGCGCTGTGTCTTGAGGTCGGGGTACGACGGATCGAAGCGAAAATCCTCTGCCTCCAGCTCTAGAACCCGTTGGAACTTGTCCGGCTCGGGTACACCGGCTGAGACCAAAGCCGCATGAACGGCATTCAAAATTGTAGTTTTGAAGGCGTCCGACTTTGGTTTGCGAACGGTGAGCGTGACGAGTGGCATGAAGGCTCCTCAGATCCAATGGCTGTTGATGCTTTACGCGCTCATCAATCGCTGCCGAGATTCGATGGTAAGCGTGATTCTATGTACGATATTGCCGCGGCGGTATCCTGAAGTTCCTCTACTGAAAGCACAACCCGCTTCTTATTTCCTATCAGCGTGAACGAGAGCGACGTCCTTGTCACCCGAGTGACTTCGTTCCATGACAAGTGGACGCGACCGCCCCACGTCAGCTGCGAGACCCCCGCCTCGGTCATTCGTGTCGA
>Ga0116228_10000048_pt1 | contig 66390 bp, 67 predicted proteins | sample S1TSphfallax_2_FD_89694 | JGI IMG/M metagenome (GOLD analysis project Ga0116228, IMG submission 89694) | Host-associated microbial communities from peat moss isolated from Minnesota, USA - S1T2_Fc - Sphagnum fallax MG | ecosystem: Host-associated > Plants > Peat moss > Unclassified | place...
AGAAGTGATCATGGCGCTCAAATGTATCTATAAGGTAAATTTGGGGATTGACACTCCCCGGTTATTAGAATTATCCCAACTAGTTGCGGCTGCGTCCGGTGCAAATGTCCAACCTTGGAAAGCGATCGTGGGACAAAATACTTTTGCACATGAGTCAGGTATTCATGCTCATGGTGTTCTACAGAATCCAGAGACTTACGAACCATTTGCACCCGAAGAAGTAGGTTGGCAGAGGCGTTTAGTTGTGGGTAAGCATTCTGGTAGACATTTGGTATCTAACTTGTTAGAACAGCACGGAATATATTTGAATCCTGAAGAGACACAAACTATATTAGACGAAGTACGCTACCAATCCGTCTTGAAAAAACGCAGTCTGACTACAGAAGAGCTATTAAATATGGTGCGCGAACACAGGAGATACTCACATGCAACGTGATGAAATAGAACTGAATTCGCCACCTATTTGGGAAATTGGTCAAAAAGTGAGAGTCCGAAAATTGATCAAAAATGATGGGACTTTTCCAGGAAGGGAAATTGGGGAAGTTCTAGCCAAGATTGGTGATGTTGGTTATGTAGCAAGTATAGGAACATATCTACAAGCTTACTATATCTATGCTGTGCATTTTGTCAATACAGGATATGTCATAGGATGCCGAAAAAAAGAACTAGAATCTGTTGAGGAAACAAATGAAAGTAATGCTTAGAATGAATAATGCTGGCACTTTGGTTGTCTATGTCGCCAAAAAAGACCTAGAGGAAGAAGTAATCAAGCAAACAGATGGTGAGTCAGGTAAAATCTTGACCCTTGCTAATGGTTGGGAATTAGAATTTAGCAATCTACCAGATAAAGATAGTTTACCTCAAACTGTAGAAGCTAAACGTCTGTCCTAATAGAAGCAGGGGAGCTTTCTGAGCAGGGGGGACAGGGGGAGAAATGAAGATTTTAACTTTATTTTAACTTTTGGTGGCAAGGCTAAAACCCTTGCCAATTCTGTTTTCTGTGAAATTGCGATTTTTATTTTATATATTGTTTTCCTTAATTTTGAGCCAAAATCAAATAATATAACTCCTTTCAAATTAATTTTTGATATTCATACTGCGTAAGTGAGCAAGTCGATATATGTCAATTTTACAAATTAAGCTACCAATTCATGAAACATTTCAAAGTACGGTTCAGGGTGAAGGATACTGGAGTGGTTCCTTAGTTGATTTTATTCGCCTGTCTGGTTGTCCAGTCCGCTGTCCTTGGTGCGATACGGGTTATGCTGATGGCGGGTCAAATTTACCGCGACTGGAGCTTACCATTGGTGAACTTTTAGCCGAGTTGAAGTCTCCCAGAATCGTGATCAGTGGTGGAGAACCCTTTATTCATAAACATTTACCTGAATTAGTTCAAGCTTTACTAGCAACAGGTAAAGAAGTTAGCATTGAAACATCAGGATCTTTTTGGCGAGAGGTTTCTGTGGAAGCTTGGATCACTTTATCTCCCAAGGAACATGTCAATCCTAAGTATCCCGTACAGCCAGAGTTCTGGAGTAGGGCAAATGAAATTAAGCTAGTCATAGAAACTGGTAAAGAAATTGCCTTTTACCAAGATTATATATCCGTTAATCCTACTCACCATGTCTATCTACAACCTGAGTGGAATAGTTCATCAACAGCGATACCGCTTATTTTACAACTATTACAGCAAAAACCCGACTACAAACTTTCTTTGCAAACACACAAGTATATAGGTGTACAATGACTAACCATCAGTGGCTATTGGCTAAGGAATTTCGGTTTGAAGCTGCACATAAGTTACCTTACCATCATGGTAAATGCGCCCGTTTACACGGTCATAGTTGGCGTGGTGTCGTTTATGTGTCTGGTAATACATTAATAGAAAAAGGTGAAAAACAAGGCATGGTAATGGATTACGCCGATATTAAAGAATATCTCAAACCGTTATTAGAAAATTATTTAGACCATTATTACTTAAATGAATCTACGGGTTTAGAGTCACCAACCAGCGAACAAATTGCTGTCTGGATATACGAAAAATTAGAAGCAGCAGGATTACCAGGATTAACCGCAGTCAGAATTGATGAAACTTGTACATCTATATGTTTATATTCTAAACCCCGTGTACATGGCTGGTTAAATAGTGGTGAAGGGGTAAATTTACTCAATTCACCCCACTTAAATGCAGGTTAGGATGGTGTGAATTTAAGAACTATTATGTAAAAGCTCAACTCTCAGATTCAGGAACCAGTACTTTATCGACGATAGACTATGACTAAAAAAGCATTACTTATTTTATCTGGTGGTCAAGATTCAACTACTTGTGCTGCTGTAGCTCTACGAGAATTTGATCAGGTTCATGCAGTAACGTTTGATTATCAGCAAAGACACGCGATCGAATTAGAGAGCGCGATCGCTGTAGCAAAAGCGTTTAACATGGCTAGTCATGAAATAATTACATTAGGACCAGTTCTCAAAGGTACAAGTCCTTTAGTCAGTGATAGTCCTTTAGGACAATACGGTTCTGCATCCGAATTACCTACAGGCGTAGAACCGACTTTTATCCCAGGGAGAAATATTTTGTTTTTGACAATTGCTTCTAATCGTGCAGCTTGTCTGAACATTAAAGATATATTTATCGGTGTCTGTGAGGCTGACTTTGCGGGTTACTGGGATTGTCGCCAGCATTTTATTGATGCGATGTCAGTTGCTTTAAGTGAAGGTATACATGGTAATCAAGACGCGTTTAAGATTCATACACCATTGATGTATTTAACAAAAGCTCAGTCTGTCAAATTGGCTGTAGATTTGTTAGGCGATCGCTTTGAGTCGATTATGGAATTAACCCATACTTGTTATGCAGGAGTCAAGGGTGGATGTGGTCAATGTCACGCCTGTATTTTACGCGATCGCGGCTTTAAAGTAGCAGGATTTGACGATCCCATTTGGAAGTTTAGACAGAGTTCGTAGTTGTACTTTAGTGCAATTAATCTCTTAACACAGAAATACCTGCTTCTCTCTCAATCCGATCTAAAGCCTTCTTAGCCTTGAAAATAGCCCGCAAATAAGCTAACTGATTATTCCAAGCCCTACGAGGTAATAGAGGATAGGAAAAATCAGATGACAATTCATTAACATCAGTAGTTAGAGGATTTTCTAGAGGAATAGAATCAGGCGACATCATCATATGTAGAGATAAATTAATCAATAACTTGCGATTGTCATAATTGAGAAATTGCTTCCCACTCTTGAGTCCATTGAATCGAATCAGCAGTAAAGTGGAGTGGATCGTTATCTATCCAAGGAGCATTAATGGGTTCCTCAACTAGAGCAAATTCCCCATTATCGAATGGATTGCCATCTGCTCGACGCTGAAGAAATACGCGCTCTCTCATCCCATTTTTAGCTTGTGTCAAAGCACGGTGATGGCAGTAAGGATTATTACCCCGCTTGTTAAAGAAAACATGAGCAGTCCAGCTACAACCACCACGACAGAGTTCAGCAAATTCACAAGTTTTGCAAAACCCCCATAAATGTGCTGTTCCTTGAGGAGTATCAGCTCCTAGATTAAACCGCAATTCTGTAGTTTCTTCAATAATTTTTCGCAGCGAATGCTCGCGGATATTACCCCCAGTGTAAGCTGTTGTTGGTAGTGAGGGACAACCTTTAATTGCGCCGTCCGCTTCAATTCCTAAAGTAGCTAAACCTGCATTACAGCCTTGCCAAAAAGACCAAGCTGTTCCTCCACGCAACAGTCGTTCATATGGACCGAAATAGCCAATATTATTTCCTGCTTGTACCCTAACACCTTCTTGATTTGCCCGTTCAGTAACACGAGCAATCATTGGATACAAGTCCAATAATTCATAGGGTTGTAGCAATATCTCGCTATTATCTGCTGCATTACCCATTGGTACAGTCAACTGAATTTGCCAAGCAGCAATCCCAGCGTCACGGAGACATGCGTAAATTTGGGGAAATTCCGGTGCAGAGAGACGATTGATTTGGGTATTGCAACCGAAAGTAATACCTACTTCTTGCAGATGGCTCATGGTCTTAAACGCCCATTGCCAGGAGCCTTGTTTACCACGAATACGGTCATGTGTTGCTTCTAACCCATCCACTGAGACAGAAACCACCTCAATTCCAGCAGCTTTCATCCGCCGTGCCGTATCTAGAGTAATACCATAGCCACCAGTAGTCATACCACAAAGCATCCCAGCCTTGGTGATTGCTTGGGCAATTTCTAACCAATCAGGGCGCAGAAAAGCCTCACCGCCAATAATAGTAACCTCTGTAATTCCCACTTCTGCCATTTGCCTTACCAAATCAAGGGCTTCTGCTGTAGAAAGTTCTTGTGTTCTTGTCTGACCAGCACGAGAACCACAGTGTTGACAGGATAAATTACACTTAAGCGTAATTTCCCAAACAGCATAACTAATGCGGCGATTAGCCATGAAAATATCCTCAATTTTTTGATTTTTTGGGAAAAGTAAAGATAGGAGAAATATCTTGCTATCTCTCCCATATAAATATTGGATTTAACTCTGATTAGGAAGCACTACAACAATTCCATATAGAGGTTGAGGTTGAGGCTGAATAGGATATGGAATATGTAAAATAGGATGTGGAATAGGATGTGGGACAGGATGTGGGACAGGATTTGGATTTCGTATAATCCCATATAGAGGTTGTACTGTTGCAGATCCACCAAAGACAGTTGCTAGCTCTTTTGCATCTAAATCTTTAATTTCGCCTTCACCAACAGCCGACTCTAATAACTGAATAGTATATTCTTCATACTCTTCTAAAGTAAAATCGAAGCCAGCAGCTTTAACTATTTGGCTACATTCTTCTTTAGAGCCAGCACTTTCAACTTGTGTACGGAATACCTCATCACTGGCTAATTTTTCATAAAAAGCCTTTACATGTTCTAAGGACATAACTTTCTCCTGACATTAATTGAAAAAACTTAGGGATTTTTCTGACCAGCAGCTAATTTTGAGATCGTAACGGCTAGTTCAGAGGGGTTATAGACATCTGTAATTACTTGCGGACAACGTTTACAAGCAGATTTACCTTCTTGCTGCCACCAGCGACAATCTCGACGGATAGAACAAGCAGGGAGTTCTTCGACTACAGCAGGTAACTTTTCAGTTATCTGTCGTGCTAGCCGACAGTCTTGACCATCAAAATGCAGACAGGCTGTAGTGCTGTATTCTGTTGCTTTTCATGATTAATCCTATTCGGATATATCCTAAAAATCGATGTGAACTAATAGAAAATATTGAGAAATAAGGAAAGATAAACGTAACCTATGAACTAAATTGACAACCTAGATGAAAATCATTTTTGCTGACAAATTAGCTAATAAATGGCTTTACACCTTACTTCTTAACCATTTTCTATACTTCCGTAAAATATCATTTATTTATTTTATTTTCAAGGCTTTACTTATGAATAAAAATGCCAACTTTAATTCACTTAAATGCAATATCCGTGAATGAAATCATCAGGCTGCTTTTGGAGGAAGGATTTCCAAGACTTTTTCCATGTCTATGATTTCAGATTTATGGGAGGAGTTTTTGGGCTTGAATTTAGACATTTGCAATCAGCGAGTACATAACTTATACAATTGGTATGAATCAATCAATTCAAGATCAAGCAGCAATCTTATTTACTCAAGGATTTTATGATGGTCTTGGTTATAAAAATCTTGATCATCAGGATTTATTTGAAAGAGCCTTTAGGGAAGGTATCATTGCTGTCAAAATGGAAAATACGTCGCAAGGAACAATACCAGTATTCAAAAAACAGAAAATTTAAGGTTAACCAGTAGACGCTACCTAATCTGTACAGTGATGATTCAGCTAATGTTAAGAGGGTTGACAAAATATCAATCTGTTGCTTAACAATCCTTTACAAAGACTATTTTATGTCTTACAGCCAATTTACTATCGATAAAGCGAAGCGAGATTTAGCAATCACCATTGTTGAGGGGGTAAAATTTTTCCCGGAGACAGTTGTTGAAAGGCAAGGTCAGGAAGATTGATGGTTAACTGCATGGCTTTCGAGGACTAGAACTAAGGTAGAGTGTTAATTACTTAAGAAATTATTAAGTAGATGAATCAAAATAATTATAACTATGTGAAGTTTTGTAAAATCGGTGAAAGTTGTAGGGGCTCTTATGCCTTGCGCCCCTACTGGTGTTGTAGATTTATGGCGAGTTCAGCGCAACGAATCAAAGAGGTTTATTTTTGCTTGCCTACTTAGCACTATAGTTCATGCTGCATCGCCCTCACCCGGAGAGTGGGAGAGGGATTTAGGGTGAGGTCCATCGCAAGATCCGACCTCATTCCTGCCTCTTCTTCCCCTGTCCAATATAGAAACCTAGATAATAGATAACATGGGAGGGTGTAAACCCCCTTAAAATGGTCAGGAGTCATATTTTTCCTATTCTTCTACTTCAAAGCAACAATTATGCCCCGCCGCGATGACCTGCATTCCATTCTATTATTAGGTTCTGGACCGATTGTGATCGGCCAAGCTTGTGAGTTTGACTACTCTGGAACTCAAGCTTGTAAGGCTTTGAGAGAGGAGGGTTATAAAGTAATATTGGTTAATTCTAACCCGGCGACGATTATGACCGATCCGGAAACAGCTGATCGCACTTACATCGAGCCGCTAACACCAGAATTAGTCGAAAAGGTAATTGCTAAAGAACGTCCTGATGCTTTACTCCCAACTATGGGAGGACAAACAGCTTTGAATATTGCAGTAGCTTTAGCTAAGAATGGGGTTTTAGACCGGTATAATGTGGAGTTAATCGGTGCTAAATTACCAGCTATTGAAAAAGCTGAAGACCGGAAGTTGTTCAATGAAGCAATGGCTAAGATTGGTGTGAATGTTTGTCCTAGCGGTACTGCATCAACTTTAATCGAAGCTAAAGCGATCGCTAAACAAATAGGTACTTATCCCTTAATCATTCGTCCAGCCTTCACTATGGGTGGAAGTGGTAGTGGTATTGCTTATAATCAAGAAGAATTTGAGGAAATGGCACAAATCGGTATTGATGCTAGTCCTGTTTCTCAGATTCTCATAGATCAATCTCTTCTTGGCTGGAAAGAATATGAACTCGAAGTTATGCGCGATTTAGCGGATAATGTAGTAATTATCTGCTCAATTGAAAATATCGACCCCATGGGTATTCATACTGGGGATTCCATCACTGTAGCTCCAGCCCAAACCCTCACCGATAAGGAATATCAACGGTTGCGGGATCTGGCGATTAAAATCATTCGGGAAATTGGTGTAGAAACAGGTGGTTCTAATATTCAATTTGCGGTGAATCCCCTGAATGGAGATATGGTAGTGATCGAAATGAACCCCCGCGTATCTCGCTCTTCGGCTTTGTCCTCCAAGGCAACAGGGTTTCCCATCGCTAAAATTGCGGCTAAGTTGGCTGTGGGTTACACATTGAATGAAATCCAAAACGATATTACTCAGAAAACTCCCGCTTCCTTTGAGCCAACAATTGACTATGTAGTTACCAAAGTCCCACGTTTTGCTTTTGAAAAATTTCCTGGTTCCGACCCTGTACTCACTACACAAATGAAGTCCGTCGGAGAAGCAATGGCGATCGGACGCACTTTTAATGAATCTTTTCAAAAAGCTATCCGCTCTTTAGAAACAGGAAGAGCCGGTTGGGGTTGCGATCGACCAGAAAAGCTCCCCAGTGGCGAACAAATTCGTGCTCAATTGCGCACACCTAACCCCGAACGCATTTTTGCAGTCCGCCATGCTTTACAATCCGGTATTAGCATTGAGGAAATCTATGAACTCACAGGAATTGACCCTTGGTTCTTGCATAATTTGTACCATCTTTTGGAGATAGAAAAACATCTAAAACGCACGCCTCTCAAGCAATTGACCAATCCCCAGATGCTGGAAGCCAAACAAGCAGGGTTTAGCGATCGCCAAATTGCTTTTGCGACTAAAACGACTGAAGATGAAGTCCGCGCCTATCGCCATAATTTAGGTGTGATTCCCGTTTACAAAACTGTAGACACCTGCGCAGCCGAATTTGAAGCCTTTACTCCCTATTATTATTCTACCTACGAAACAGAAACGGAAGTTCTACCTACGACTAAACCCAAAGTATTGATTTTAGGTGGTGGACCAAACCGCATCGGTCAGGGAATTGAATTTGATTATTGTTGTTGTCACGCAGCTTATGCTCTCAAGGCTATAGGTTACGAAACCATCATGGTTAATTCCAATCCAGAAACAGTTTCTACAGACTACGATACTAGCGATCGCCTTTATTTTGAACCTCTGACCAAAGAAGATGTTCTCAACATCGTCGTTGCTGAAAATCCTGTAGGGATTATTGTGCAATTTGGCGGACAAACTCCATTAAAACTAGCAGTTCCATTACAGGAGTATCTAGAAAAACTGGCAAATCAAGAAAATTCCCCAATATCTACCAAAATTTGGGGTACATCGCCTGATTCTATTGATATGGCTGAAAATCGGGAACGGTTTGAGAAAATTCTGCAAGCATTAGACATCGCCCAACCTGCGAATGGAATTGCTCGTAGCTATGAAGATGCTCTGATCGTCGCCAAGCGAATTGGCTATCCAGTAGTAGTACGTCCTAGTTATGTCCTTGGTGGAAGAGCAATGGAAATCGTCTACTCTGATACAGATCTAGAAAGGTATATGACCTTTGCTGTGCAAGTAGAACCCGATCACCCGATATTGATTGATAAGTTTTTAGAAAATGCGATTGAAGTCGATGTAGATGCGATCGCCGACCATACAGGTATGGTAGTAATTGGCGGGATTATGGAACATATAGAACAAGCCGGGATTCATTCAGGAGATTCTGCTTGTGTTTTACCTTCTATTTCTCTACCACCAGCCGTATTAAACCAAATTCGTACTTGGACGGAGAAATTAGCCCAGGCGCTTTCTGTTGTAGGGCTAATGAATATTCAATTTGCTGTAGTTGGTGGTGGAACCTATTCACCCCAAGTGTATATCTTGGAAGCTAATCCCCGTGCTTCTCGTACAGTGCCATTTGTTTCCAAAGCTACTGGTATACCCCTGGCTAAGATCGCCTCTTTGATTATGTCGGGTAAAACTTTAGCCCAATTGAACTTCACCCAGGAATTTATTCCGACTCATATTGCTGTGAAAGAAGCTGTTTTACCCTTTAATAAATTTCCTGGTACTGATACTATCCTCGGTCCAGAAATGCGTTCAACTGGAGAAGTCATGGGAATAGATAGTGACTTTGGACTTGCTTTTGCTAAAGCAGAAATGGGCGCGGGAGAGCATCTTCCCCTGAAAGGTACTGTGTTTGTCTCTATGAGCGATCGAGATAAATCTGCTGCGGTTAGTGTTGTCAAAGAATTTATTGCTCTCGGTTTTAGTGTTGTAGCTACTCAAGGTACCCGTCGGATCTTGCGCGAGCAAGGATTGGATGTGGAATTAGTCTTAAAACTCCATGAAGGTCGTCCTCATGTTTTAGATGGGATCAAAAACCAAAAAATTCAACTGATTATCAATACACCCTCTGGAGAAGAAGCTCAAACTGATGCTAGGTTAATTCGTCGTACAGCCTTAGCTTATAAAATTCCCATTATTACTACTTTAGCTGGTGCAAAGGCTACTGTCGCTGCTATCCGTTCTTTGCAAAAAACCACATTGGATGTGAAAGTCATTCAAGAGTACTGTCCGAACAATTGGTAACATAATTAGTAAGGGCGCAAGGCCTTGCGCCCCTACTCCTGGCTGTCTAAATTTATTGCGCTAAAGCGAAACTACAAACTTTGTATTAGTTTTAGTTATGATTATAAGTATTACAAAAAGATAAAAATAAATATTTTCGCTAAAACTTCAGGAAAATTTTGCCTCCTCTATAGCCAATCATTTTCATAAATGTTACAATTGTTAACACAATTGCTCAAACAAACAATGTTTGATCTGTAACCTTTTGTCTAACATTGGAGATACTCTAGGGAGTCGTCTTTGATTTTGGCAAAAATTCAGTTACCTTGTTCCGCTTTTCCTTTTTCCCCTAGCTTGGTACTTGAAAACTGAGCCGAATTCATTTATACTGTAATTCTTGTAAGTAACATGAGTATTAAGTTCTCTCAATTTTTGACAATTCAACTCTCACTGGCTAAATTAATTGATGGTATTGAACCGAACATCCAAAAATAGCATTGATTCACTGAATACCCAAAATAAGAACATCTAGGGAATGGAGCAAGTAGAACTTATCCCATCTCCTTGTATCCAGCCTTGCTCGATGCTTATTGTATTTCTTCGACTCTACTAGAAAACATCATTACCAAAGAGTAGCTCTATGAAGACCGCTCAGACAGCAACAGACCTTGTGCGTACTTATCTGCGAGAGATTGGGCGCGTACCACTCCTCACCCACGAAGAAGAGATTTGTTATGGTAAGCAGGTACAAAGATTTGTCAGTTTGCATGAGGTAAGAGAACGGCTGACAACCCAGTTAGACCGTGAACCAACCTGCGAGGAATGGGCTGAAGCATCTGAATTGGATTTAGTGGGGTTACATCAAGCGATCGCTGATGGTGAAATGGCCAAGCAAAGGATGGTATCAGCTAATCTCAGACTGGTGGTGTCAATTGCCAAAAAGTACATTAAACGTAATGTGGATTTACTCGACTTGATCCAAGAAGGAAGCATTGGTATGCAACGGGGTGTAGAGAAATTTGATCCGACAAAGGGTTATAGGTTCTCCACATATGCTTATTGGTGGATCAGGCAAGCTATCACCCGGGCGATCGCCGAAAAAGCCCGAACCATCAGATTACCTATTCATATTACCGAAAAATTGAATAAAATTAAAAAAGCCCAGCGTCAATTATCCCAAGAGTTGGGTCATGCTCCTAGTGTTGCTGAATTAGCTGAGGAATTAGAATTAACTCCCCAACAAGTACGAGAGTGCTTGGAAAAAGCCAGGTTACCGCTATCTCTAGATTTGCGGCTAGGAGACAATTACGATACGGAATTAGGGGAGATGTTGGAAGATACGGGTGCTACCCCAGAAGATTTTGTGATGCAATCTTCCCTATCTTTTGATTTAGAACGCCTAATGGCGGAATTGACTCCCCAACAGAAGGAAGTGATTATGCTCCGATTTGGTCTATTAGATGGACAAGCTTTAACTCTGGCTAAAATTGGCGAAATATTGCATATTAGTCGGGAAAGAGTCAGACAAATCGAGCGAGAAGCTTTAGCAAAACTGCGGAAATCTAAAGCTAGTATGGATGAATATCTGGCGAGTTAGGAGCAGGGGGAGCATCTGCTGAGACTCCCCTACCAAAATTACACCGATATTAGTTCGGTTTCACCGACTATCTAAGAGAAAAACACCTGCTACAGTGTTAAATATGAATTTATAGCTTGCCATTTTCATCTTCGATCCCAAGGGAATCAGGTTTTATAGTCCTGGAACCTTATTAGTTAGAAATATCACCATAGTTATAACAGCTAATTAGCAGTGATAAAAGAGGTAAAAGAGGTTAATCATGAGTAATTCATCCAATCGGGTCTCATCAGAATTTTTTGATAGTGAATCAGAAACTGGTAATCTACTTTGGCAATATGTCAAGTCGTTAAGTCCAGAAACAGTTACCCAACTATCAAGACCAAATTCCTCTGAGGTTTTTCAAGTCATGGAGCGGAATATTGTCGGGCTTCTAGGTAATCTACCCTCAGAACATTTTGGTGTAACAATCACTACGAGTCGGGAAAATTTAGGCAGATTACTAGCTTCAGCGATGATTAATGGGTACTTCTTGCGTAATGCCGAACAACGAATGAATTTTGATGTGTCCTTGCAAGGAGCGGAAGCTGCTAATAGTGAAGCTGATTAAACAGGTGTTTTCCCCAAGGAAGCACCTTGTCCTCGGACTTTTTCGCCAACTTTTTCCTGAATATGTAGAGATGGAATCATCAACTTACCTCTCTTACCTATTACAATAGTAAATAGAATTTGTTACGAATTGTATAGATAGGGATTAAGCTGTCATGGCTCCCGCCATTCTGATCGAAAACCTCCAAAAGTCTTATGGTAAAGTAGTCGCCATCCAAGATGTTTCCTTACTTGTACAGCCTGGGGAAATCTTTGGGTTACTTGGACCTAATGGTGCAGGAAAAACAACCACTTTACGCATTTTATGTACATTGACTACTCCGGATGCTGGCAAAGTTGAAGTATCTGGCATCTCCGTGCTAAAATATCCCAAATTAGCCAGACAAAAACTGGGCTATGTGGCTCAAGAAGTAGCCTTAGATAAAATATTGACGGGGATTGAATTACTGCAATTGCAAGCTGCTCTTTACCATATACCCACTGCTGTAGCTAAAGAGCGCATTAACAAAGTTTTAGATTTACTTGGCTTACAAGAATACGCCAATCAAAAAACTGGAACTTATTCTGGTGGCTTGCGCAAGCGTCTAGATTTAGCCGCAGGTTTACTCCATCAACCAGATGTTTTGGTTTTGGATGAGCCAACTGTCGGGCTAGATATCGAAAGTCGCTTTGTAGTTTGGGATTTTCTCAGACAATTACGCGCCTCCGGTACAACAGTTGTGATTACCAGCCATTATCTGGAAGAAATAGATGCTTTAGCAGATCAAGTAGCAATTATAGATAGTGGATTAGTCATCGCTGCTGGTACTCCCTCACAGTTAAAAGATCAGGTGGGAGGCGATCGCATCACCTTGCGCATTCGGGAATTTTCCCCCAGTGAAGAAGCTGACAAAGCAAAATACTTACTGGAACAATTACCATTTGTGCAAGAAATTATTATCAACAAAGCGCAAGGGAATTCGCTGAACTTGGTAGTTACACCCCAAAGTGAGGCACTAATTAGTATTCAACAAGCGTTAAATAACGCTAGTTTACCCATTTTTGGGATTGCTCAATCTCGTCCCAGCTTAGATGATGTTTATCTAGCTGCTACAGGACGTACCCTAATGGATGCGGAATTAGCCGCTATTGCTAACTTTGACCCCAAAGCCAAAAAGCAACAAAACATGAGATAACCAAATTTCCCTGGAGTTCTCTTAGTCCCACACTCTAAATCTATGAAAACCGAGATCAATTGGCAACAGGTAGCATCATCTAGCACAGAAGTTGCTGCTACACCTCAATTATCAGATAACTTCTTCGGCGAATTGCTGCAAGAAACCCTGGCTCTAACTCGCCGTTTATTTATTCAGCTACAACGTCGTCCTTCCACTCTAGTCGCAGGAATTATTCAGCCAGTTATGTGGTTGGTACTGTTTGGCGCTTTATTTCAAAATGCACCGCAAGGTTTATTTGGTGCGACAACCAACTACGGGCAATTCCTGGCAGCAGGTGTAATTGTATTTACTGCTTTTGCTGGAGCCTTAAATGCTGGTTTACCCGTCATGTTTGACCGTGAATTTGGCTTTTTAAATCGGTTGCTGGTAGCACCTCTCGCTTCCCGCTTTTCCATTGTCTTTGCTAGTGCGATATTTATTATCAGCCAGAGTTTATTACAAGCATCGGTAATTGTCGCAGCAGCAGCTTTTTTAGGAGCCGGTTTACCCAATGCAGTAGGTTTAGGAGCGATCGCCTTAGTTGTGTTCCTCCTTGCTTTAGGTGTTACAGCCATTTCTTTGGGTTTAGCTTTTGCCTTACCAGGACATATTGAATTAATAGCTGTAATTTTCGTTACTAATTTACCTTTACTATTTGCCAGTACTGCCCTAGCACCCTTATCTTTTATGCCTCAGTGGTTGCAAGTAATTGCAACATTAAATCCTCTTAGCTATGCGATCGAACCAATTCGTCATCTTTACTTACATAGTAACTGGGGATTAGGGGATGTAGTCATGCACGCTTTTTGGGGAGATGTAACTTTTGGAACTGCATTACTAGTTTTACTTGGTTTTGCCTTGGTGTCATTACTCAGCATTCAACCTAAATTAAAGCGATCTCTTGCTTAAAATAGATACAGAAATTATTTTATGTTTTACTTGAGAGGGAATCTGAATGAAAGAAAAACTTCTGTCCGTAGCCAAAATTTGCACTACTGTGTTACTAGGATTTAACTTCGCCACCCTGATTGTAGTAACGCCCAGTTTGGCTGACTCTAACCAACAATTTGGCTCTTTAGACTCAGATAATTATCACGGTCTATCCAACGATAGTACAGGTCTTGACCCAATGAGTCTTATGCAAAAGCTTGCGCAACAAAAAGGCGACCTGAATCTTGATGAAACAGATCAAAACATAACAAACTATCAAGCTGAACAAAACAAACGCCTCCAGAGTCCACAAAAAACTTCTAATTCATCTTCATCTTCGTCAGCGCCTTAAGGAAGTAGGGGGCATTTACCCCCTGCTTGCTAGTTACAAACCTAATTGTGCTAAAATATCATTAGCGTGAGTTGCTGTGTTAACGCTACCATCGACATGTGTAATTTTGCCATCAGGATCAATTACATAAGTAACTCGTTTAGCGTAGCCACCACCATCAACATCAAAAGCTTTAATCAATTGTTGGTCAGTATCAGCTAATAAAGGGAAATTCAAATTGTATTTTGCTGTAAAAGCTTGATGGGAACGTTCATCATCTGCGCTTACTCCCAACACAACAATATCGTTACGGTTATAGGTATCTGCAGCATCACGGAAACTACAAGCTTGCTTGGTGCAGCCGGGAGTATCGTCTTTAGGGTAAAAATACAGAACTACTGTCTTACCCGCAAAATCAGATAATGAAACTGTGTTACCGTTTGTATCCTTAACGGTGAATTCAGGTGCATCTGTACCAACTAGTAGAGCCATAATTAATTTTTCCTATTTCCGACTTTTGATCAACTTCTAAAATTTTACAATAATTACAATATTTCAATAGATTACGCTAAGTTCCTGGCGGATATCCTTTAGTGACACAATTAATTATGCTCCAATCGGATTAATCATGGTTGAAAATAGCTGATAAATACGTGATCGAATACTAAACATATCTTGATGAAATAATGGCTAGTCTTAACTTCCCAACTTCAAAAACCCTTGTTTACCCACGCAGTACAGTTGAAAGAGCAATACGAGCGTTAGCCTGTTCTCCTTTTAGGCTGGGTTTATTCATGGCGATGCGTAACCATAGTATACCATTGAGTGCGATCGCCAGAAGTGAAGGCTACCAACAAGGTTTTACACGACGGACATTATCAGAATTAGCCTGTGAAGATGCTGCTTTATGGCTAATTAACGTGGGAATCTTGCGGAGAGAAGTTGATGGTCAGGGAATTACTGATAGTTATCGTTTAACTCCTCTGGGTCATCAGCTAATATCAGAATTTACAGAACTTGATTGGCCTGCGCCCTCTTGCCAGGATCGCTTAAAAAACGCTTTGACTCGTTGGTTTAAAATACGCTAATTCCCGCAGGATATGAAATCAATTATGGTAGTGGGAACAACATCCCACGCTGGAAAATCAATGTTAACAGCCGCCATCTGTCGCATATTATCAAAACGTGGTTGGCGAGTTACTCCTTTCAAAGGTCAAAATATGGCCCTCAATTCCTATGTGACATCTAATGGAGGAGAAATAGGTTACGCTCAAGCTGTACAAGCTTGGGCTGCGGGGATTATACCTTGGGTAGAAATGAACCCTATTCTGCTCAAACCTCAAGGTGATATGACATCCCAGGTAATTATTAGGGGTAGACCTGTAGGTAAAGTCAATGCTGTGGACTATTATGAACAATATTTTGACATGGGCTGGCGGGCGATCGAAGAGAGTCTACAGCACTTATCAACTGAATTTGATTTAGTAGTTTGTGAAGGTGCTGGTAGTCCAGCCGAAATCAATCTTAAGCACCGCGATCTCACTAATATGAGAGTAGCGAAATACTTAAATGCACCCACTATGTTAGTGGTGGACATTGATCGCGGTGGAGCTTTTGCTCATGTAGTAGGGACTTTAGAGTTACTTGAGCCAGACGAACGAGCTTTGATTAAGGGAGTAGTAATTAATAAGTTCCGAGGACAGTTATCCATTCTCAAACCAGGAATTGAATGGTTACAAGAACGCATTGGTATTCCAGTTGTGGGCGTGATTCCCTATTTCGATAATTCATTTCCCGCAGAAGACTCTCTAGATTTACTGGAGCGTAGATCTTATCAAAGCCAAGCTGAATTAAACATTGCTGTTATCCGTTTATCTAGAATTGCCAACTTTACTGACTTTGATGCTTTAGAATCAGAACCAACAGTTTCCATTAAATACGTGAGTCCTAAACAAGATTTGGGTCATCCAGATGCGGTGATCATACCTGGAACCAAGACGACAGTAGCTGATTTAATTCAACTACAAAAGAGTGGTATGGCTGAGGCGATTAAAAATTATGCTGCATCTGGAGGTATTGTTTTAGGTATTTGTGGAGGTTTCCAAATATTGGGTCAAACTATTACCGATCCAGAGGGAATAGAAGGACAATCGGGTAAATTTTCTGGTTTAAATCTATTACCGATCAAAACGGTAATTACAGGACAGAAAGTAGCCCGTCAACGTCAGGTTAGCTCAAATTATCCCCAACGGGGTTTACCAGTTAATGGCTTTGAAATTCACCAAGGGCGATCGCGCATAGAACAGCAAGATATAGATTCCCAAGCCTTTCATGGCTTATTCGATGATCTAAATTTAGGATTAGTTGATAATTGCTTATCTGTTTGGGGTACTTACTTGCATGGAATCTTTGACAATGGACCTTGGCGACGCGCTTGGTTAAATCATTTACGCCAACAAAGAGGTTTAAAATCCCTACCTACAGGAGTTGCCAATTACCGAGAACAAAGAGAACAAATTTTAGATTCTTTAGCGACCCAAGTAGAAGCCCATCTAGATTTAAGTCCATTCCTAGCTTAGATATTCCTCTAGCCATCATTGAACCATGAGTATTAGCATCCATTTTTTGCCAGACAATGTGACTGTTGATGCAGAAGTAGGAGAGAGTCTACTAGATGTCGCCAATAGAGCAGGAGTATTTATTCCTACCGGCTGTCTTATGGGGTCTTGTTATGCTTGTGCAGTAGAATTAGCCAATGGAGAAACTATCCGAGCCTGTATTACAGCTATTCCCCCAGGAATAGAAGAATTGACAATTAATTTATTTAGCGATCCTACGTGGTAATTATTTGGTAACTACTTGGCTAGCATAGGTTCTTTCCACAACCCGGCGAAATTTTTCCAAACCATCGTGCAGCATAGATTCTACCAATCGTCCCACAAATAAATTATCCATGATTTTGCCAATAGTACCAGGGATAGTATAAGAAATGCTCATCTTGACAATAGTACTATTGGGTCGCTGATAAAAGCGAACAGCTCCTTGATTAGATAATCCATCAACTGATTCCCATTGAATCAGTTGTAGGGGAATCGCCTTAGTTGTCCGAGATTTCCAGTTAAACTCCCAAATACCCATACGCAAATTCCATGTAGAAACATCTGGGTCATCGGGAGAGATTTTCACTGAGTTAATCCATTGCATCCATTGTGGCATTAGTTCTAAGTTAGACCAGACATCCCAGACAAAATTAACAGGAGCATTAATTTCGAGTTGGACACTATGCTCTAGCCAGTCTGACATTTTGCTTTCTCCGTTACATAAAACTTGACTTGATCGCAGCACTGACATAATTGCTTTCGCTAATACCATTGTATATTCTTCGTGTATCCCCCAATGAACCTGACATATATTCCACCTGTACGTAGGGAATTTCAGCCAGTGCTGCCATTTCTGCTTTTGATTTAGGTGGACTTTGTTCTCCTATTATAACCATTTTAGACAATATTGATGCTGTTTCACGCGAAAATTTAGTGTAAACTGGCAAAAGCAGCGATCAAATTCAAAAAAATGACAGCAAATAGTCCGACAATCTTAGCATTAGACTTTGATGGCGTAATTTGCGATGGACTAGTTGAATATTTTGAGGTAGCTTGGCGTACATATTGTCAAATTTGGTTGCCAACCCAAAATACACCATCAGATAATCTAGCTATCAGATTTTATCATCTACGTCCGGTGATCGAAACAGGTTGGGAAATGCCAATTCTAATTCAAGCTTTGGTAACAGGATTTTCTGATGGGGAAATTCTGCAAAATTGGGCAAATATTTCCCCGCATATCTTGTCAGAAAATAACTTACAAGCTAAAGAAGTTAGTCATAAATTAGACAATATTAGGGATGAATGGATAGCTGCGGACTTAGATGGTTGGCTAAATCTACATAAATTTTATCCTGGAGTAATAGAAAAAATCCAATCTACTCTTGCAAGTCAAGTTAAGTTATATATCATTACCACAAAAGAAGGACGCTTTGTCCAGCAGTTATTGGAAAAAGCAAATTTAGATTTACCAGCTACCGCAATTTTTGGTAAAGAAGTAAAACGTCCTAAATATGAAATTCTCCGAGAATTAATTCAGACAACAAATACCAAACCAGCAAAAGTGTGGTTTGTAGAAGATAGACTCAAAACACTACAGATTGTTCAACAACAACCAGATTTACAGGAAGTGAAACTTTTTCTAGCAGATTGGGGCTACAATACCCAAACAGAAAGAGATGCTGTGCAACAAAATCCAGGTATTCAACTCATCTCTCTGACTAATTTTGTTCAAAGTTTCAGTATTTGGGATAAATTCTAATTTTTTTAATTAATATTAGGGGATTAGGACTTACGCTAGAGTGTTAATTCTGCAAGCCCTAATTAGCCTATTTATAACTTTAGCTTAAAACAATGTCAGAGGGAACGGGAAACCGTGAATACAGATAGGATTCCTATTTGATTTTTGAACAAGACGATCTACTCTTCCCCCCAACCCTGTTCCCTATGGATAGTTTAGATCAATTTGTCACTCCTACGAGTTGTCGGACAAGGGATTTGACTGCTCCCACAATTGCGGTTTCATCTATTTTGGCAGCATGGATTAATTCTTCCGGTGAGCCAGAACTCGGCATATCCCGTACTGCTAATTTAATTAGGCGGATCTGTGGACCTTTATAGGTGGGAGCATTATCTAAACCTGCAAAAGCATCAAGTACAGCTGCGCCTAATCCTCCTTCTACCCAATGGTCTTCTACCACAACTAAGTTACCATTAGTAGCTATAGCCGCTTGATGCAGTGTCTCTACATCAATGGGTTTCACAGAATAAGCATCGATTACACGCACTGTAATACCTTCACTCTGTAAACGATGATAGGCTTTGAGTGCTTCATGTAGAGTAATTCCCGCCGCAATTACTGTTGCTCGATCTCGTTTAGAACTATGTATAACTTTACTTCTACCAATGGGAAATTCTTCTCCTGGGTCATAAATTACTGGAGTGTTTCCTCTAGTAGTACGCAAGTAGACCACACCTGGGCGATCGCACATCTGCGCCACTAGTTTTGCTGTTTGATTAGCATCGCTAGGATATAATACAGTGCTTCCGCACACAGCCCGAAAAATCGCTAAGTCTTCTAGTCCCATTTGCGATGCTCCATCTTGACCGATAGATACACCAGCATGGGAACCGACTAATTTAATGTTAGCCCGTGACACAGCAGCCATTCTGATAAAATCATCAGCCCTAGTCAAAAAAGCCGCAAAGGTGGAAGCAAATGGGGTATAGTTCCTAGTCTGTAAACCAACGGCTGCTGCTACCATCTGCTGCTCTGCGATATACATTTCAAAGTAATGTTCAGGAAAGGCTTGGGCAAAATCCTCAGTATAAGTTGAATTACTCACTTCCGCATCAAGAGCTACTACATCCGGTCTAGCTTTACCCAAGGCTAACAAAGCATCTCCGTAGGCACGTCGCGTCGCCACTTTTCTACCTTTCTCGTAGGTGGGAAGTTTCAGGGGTTGAGTTAGTTGTAGAATTATTGGTTGGTTTTGCGTTTCTGGTTTTCCTGATGTGATGGTAATGTGGGACTCTCCACCTAATTCAGCGATCGCCTGTTCTGCTTGTTCTGATTCTAAAGCCTTACCATGCCAACCGCCTAAATCTTCTAAAGCTGCTACACCTTTACCTTTTTTCGTCCGAGCAATAATCACTGTCGGACGATCATTCACAGCGATCGCTTCACCCAAAGCCTGATCAATTTGGCTGAAATCATGTCCATCAATCTCTATAGCGTGCCAACCAAAAGCGCTAACGCGATTAGCATAGATTTGTGTATTCCAGCCTAATTCAGTTTGTCCTCTTTGTCCAAGCCGATTGACATCAATAATCGCGATGAGATTGTCTAAAGTATAGTGAGAAGCATGGTCAAAAGCCTCCCAAACAGACCCCTCTGATGTCTCGCTATCGCCTAACAATACCCAAACATTATAAGGTATTTGCTCCAAATACTTACCAGCGAGAGCTACTCCCACACCTATAGGCAAACCCTGTCCCAAAGAACCAGTCGCCACATCCACAGTGGGACACTTCGGGGTTGGATGACCTTCCAGACGACTACCAAACTGCCTTAGTGATAATAATTCCTCATCAGAAATCAGCCCTACTGCTTTGTACATAGAATATAGCAGAGGTGCAGCATGTCCCTTGGATAGAATAAACCGGTCATTATTCGGGTTTTCTGGTTGGGTAAAGTCATAGCGGAGATATTTGCATAGTAGTACCGCCATCAAATCAGCTGGCGACATCGAAGAAGTAGGATGACCTGAACCAGCAGCGGTTGTAGCGCGGATACTATCAATACGCAATTGCTGCGCTAATTCTTGCCATTGATGTAATTGCTCTTGTGTGGTCATGTGGTATCTTCCTACCTGAATAACTGTATATTGGTAACGAGACTGCTTTTGATGTTTATTGGGATTAGTCTAAAAGTTTCTCGAAGCGATCGCCTCTAGCTGGAGATAGATTAAGCGCAAAAAAACCATACACCTAGAGATAGCAACAAGGTAATTTACTGAAAAGCTCCAGTTAACTATTGCAATCTAGTAAATATATTGATAATATATTGCAATAAAGATGGGAAAATTTGCCTTAAATGATGTCAAATATTCGTCTAGAAGCATTAAAGCCAGGTCAATCTGCTATAATTTCGCAAATAAATACCGAACCGGGATTAGAGCAACGTCTTCTAGCTATGGGATTTCGTATAGGTCGGCAAATATTTGTGTTAAGATGTGGATGGCTGTCCGGTCCGCTTCACGTCCGCATCGGGACAACGGAAGTTATGCTTCGTCGTCAGGAAGCTAGCCAGATCGAAGTAACTAATGTAAATAATTTTCAGTTACGACCAGTAAATCCAGGAGCCGCAGCGTGAAACATGTTGCTGTCTTAGGAATGCCCAATACAGGCAAATCCACATTTTTTAATCGCTTGACAGGCGCTAATACTAGCATCGGAAATTGGCCAGGGATTACCGTAGATCTGATGATGGCTAAAGTCAAACTAGGTGAAGAACTGACGGAAGTAATAGACTTACCAGGAATTTACGATTTACGGGGCTTCTCTGAAGATGAAGCAGTAGTGCGGCGGTTTCTAGAAAGTACTCCCCTACATTTGGTGATCATCATTCTCAATGCTACCCAACTTGATCGCCAAATCAGTCTGGCTTTGCAAGTCAAGCATTTGAATTTGCCAGCAGTACTATTATTAAATATGGCAGATGAAGCTCCTCAATTTGGGGTAGAATTCGATCCCGATAAAATATCTCAACATTTAGGAATTCCCGTACTACCAATTAGCGCTAAATATGGGAATGGGTATGAAGCAGCCTTAAAAGCGATTCACAATGCAGTTCAACAACAAGACAAACCAATAATTACTGGTTCTGTAGAAATGTGTCCTGCTTGTGACGAGAAAATTGCTGTAGAAATGGAAAACTTATTGCAACAAGCAGTCAGCACTCCAGAGCAAATTCAGACAAACTTGACTACTCAGTTAGATAGAGTTCTATTACATCCAATATTGGGATTACCCATCTTTTTTGGGGCAATGTACTTGATGTTCAAGATAGTATATGCTCTAGGAATTCCTTTACAGGATCAGCTACAGAAACTTCTAGATTGGGTGCAAGCATCAGCATTAAAACCGTTAGTAGCAGGTTTGCCATCTTTTTGGCAAGGATTTCTCTTAGATGGTATTTATACTGGTTTAGGCACAGTAGCCTCATTTATTCCCATAATTATCTTATTTTTCTTCTGCATGGCAATTGTCGAAGATAGTGGTTACTTATCCCGTTCTGCATTTTTGATGGATGCTTTTATGGAACGACTGGGTTTAGATGGTCGTTCCTTTGTCATGTCATTGATGGGATTTGGCTGTAATGTACCAGCAATTATGGGAACGCGGGTTATGCGTTCTCCTGGATTGCGGTTGCTGTCTATGCTGGTAATTCCTTTTTCCCTATGTTCAGCTCGACTGAATGTATTTATTTTCATGACCACAGCGCTGTTTTCCCAGAATGCAGCACCTCTAGTCTTATTTAGTTTATATATCCTGAGTTTTGTCGCAGCAATTTTCACTGCGACTTTGTTTAAAAGCAAATATCCCAATAAAGAGCCATTAGTTCTAGAATTACCACCTTACCGCTTTCCCACAATTGGTTTGATCTTCATGCGGGCTGGGAATGAAGTGAAAAACTTCTTGCGCTGGTCATATCGATTTATTATTTTGGGAGTAATCGCTATTTGGTTATTGAATAACTTACCGCCTGGAGTACCACCCGCAAGTTCTCATACTTTCTCAGGAATGATTGGGAATTTGACACAACCTTTGTTATCACCTCTGGGAATTAACTCTCAATTAGCTGTAGCTTTGATCTTCGGCTTTGTCGCTAAGGAAATTGTTTTGGGCGGTTTAGCAGTAATTTATGGTCAATCAGAGCAGCACTTAATGGGGGCGATCGCTCATCAAATCGATTGGGTACAAGCTTATAGCTTTATGTTGTTTACATTACTTTATGTACCTTGCTTATCCACAGTTGCAGTGCTCAAGAGCGAATCTAAAAGTGGTAAATTTGCCTTGATGTCAGTGGCTTGGTCAGTGGGTTTAGCTTGGGTAGCAAGTTTCATTTTCTATCAAGGCACAAGAATATTAAGCTTCTAAGCACTAAATTTGTAAATTGCCATTGAATTACGCTATGGTATATGCTATCCAATTGTAGATGAATATCTAAGTACCAAAATTATTTCCGAATTTGGCTTGTGGGGGATATGAATGGAACACAAAGATAAAGATTTATCCAACTCAACTGAGGGACATAAATCGACAGTAATCGAGCAAGGAACGACAGAAAAACCATCAGTTAAACCTGACTCCCATCTCCAGAATTTGTCAAAGTTGCTATTTTTTTGCGGATTGGGGATTGGGTTTATAATTCTGAGCATTTTTGCCTACCGTTGGTGGCAGTTTAGTACTACCCATCAAGATACAGATGATGCTTATGTCACCTCTGATATTCATCCAATTACCGCCCGTATCTCTGGTACTGTCACTGAAGTCAATGTCCAAGATAATCAGTTAGTATCTACAGGTACTAACTTAGTCCAGCTAGATCCCCAGGATTATCAAGTAGCACTCAAACAAGCTCGATCATCTTTGGCTGTAGCTAAAGAACAAGCAAATGTTGCGGAAGCTACCATTGGAGTATCTAAGTCTAGTATTGGTGTGTCTAGAGCTACAACAGGTGTTACAGCTACTAGCGCTCAAGGACAAACTACAGAAGCTCAAGGTAATATAGATGCAGCTATTGCTAGTGTTTCTGCGGCTCAAGCAGCAGTAGATGAAGCCAGATCAGGTGTTCCCTTAGCTGAAAAACAAAAGGAGCAAGTCAAGGCAAATCTGATTAAAGCTAAATTGGATTATAATAGATATACTAAACTTTATCAAGATGGTGCTATTCCTCAGCAACAACTAGATCTTGCTAAAGCTACCTATGATGCATTAGTAGCTCAAATTGCCACTAATGATGAACAAATTAAACAAGCCATATCTCGTGTTGTGGAAGCTGAGAAAAATTTAACTAATGCTCAAGCGAAACTAGTTACAGCAAAGGGTTCTTTACAACAAGCTCATTCTACTAGCCAGCAAATCAAAGTGAATCGTCAGCAAATTGAATCTAATCGGCGACAAACTGAAGTTAGTCACAGGCAATATGAAGCAGCACTAGCAGCGATCGCCCAAATGGAAACTCAAGTCGAAAATGCCCAACTGCAATTATCCTATACTAAGATCAATGCTCCTACAGATGGACAGGTAGGTAACAAAACTGTGGAAGTAGGACAGAGAGTACAGCCAGGAGAAACTTTAATGTCTGTAGTTTCTCCCAAACCTTGGGTGATCGCCAATTTCAAAGAAACCCAGTTAGAGAAGATGAAACCTGGTGAAGTAGTAGAAATCAAACTTGATAGCTTTGCTGATCACATCTTCAAAGGTAAAATTGATAGTCTGGCTCCAGCCTCTGGAGCTAAATTTGCCCTCCTACCCCCAGATAACGCCACAGGTAACTTTACAAAAATTGTCCAGAGGATTCCGGTGAAAGTTGTATTTGACCCAAAGAGTATCAAGGGCTATGAATCACAAATAGCGCCAGGTATGTCTGCATTAGTGACAGTAGAAACCCATTAACCTGTATGACTAAGACAAATATTTCTCAGCCATCCCCTGGAAAATTAACTCTCGTAGCATCTCCTGACTATGTCTCCCTGAAAGACTGGATTGGTGTAGGAGCATCTTTGCTAGGGGCTTTTATGGCAGTACTGGACATTCAGATTACCAATGCTTCATTAAATGATATTACAGGGGCTTTAGGTGCGACCATAGACGAAGGTTCCTGGATTTCTACAGGTTATCTGGTAGCTGAGATAGTGGTCATTCCCCTGACTGGATGGCTTTCTCAGGTTTTTTCTGTGCGCAATTATTTACTGGTTAATTCTATATTATTTCTTTTCTTCTCCGTTGCTTGTGCCTTTTCTGCCAATTTACCAATGATGATTGTATTTCGTGCAGGTCAAGGTTTTACAGGCGGGGTACTGATTCCCATGGCGTTTACAATCATTCTGACAAAACTACCACCATCTAAACAACCAGTTGGATTGGCATTATTTGCCACGACTGCAACATTTGCGCCTTCCGTTGGTCCGACTGTTGGCGGTTGGCTGACTGATAATTTTAACTGGCAGTATATTTTTTACCTGAATATCATCCCAGGGTTATTGCTAATTGCCGGAACAGCCTATGCAATTACGTCTAAACCCATGCAGCTACAATTGTTTAAACAAGGTGATTGGTGGGGAATTGCCACTATGGCAATTGGCTTGGCCTCTCTGGAATTTTTCTTAGAAGAAGGTAATCGTAAAGACTGGCTAGGTTCTGAAGAGATAGTCCGGGCTGGAATCGTAGCTGGGATCACCCTACCTTTATTTGTATTAATTCAATTTACCCACAAAAAGCCACTACTGAACCTAAGCTTACTCAAACAAAGAAATTTTGGCATATCGATCATTGTCAGTTTAGCTATGGGACTAGGGCTCTATGGCTCAATATTCCTGTTACCCCTATTTCTAGCGCAAATTCAGGGCTACAGTGCTATGAATATTGGTCAGACGATCATGTGGTCAGGAATTCCCCAACTTTTCATTCTCCCATTCGTTCCCAAGCTGATGGCGCGATTTGACTTACGCCTATTAATTTCTGTAGGATTCAGCCTATTTGGTGTAAGTTGCTGGATGAATTCAAACCTAACTCATGAAACAGGTATTGACCAATTGATTTACTCACAAATAGTCCGCGCCTGTGGTCAACCATTTATTATCACGCCACTTTCTAGCGTTGCTACCGCAGGAATAGATCCCAAGCAAGTTGGTTCAGCTTCTGCGTTATTTAATATGGGTCGTAACTTAGGCGGTTCTATTGGGATTGCTACATTGAGTACTTTACTTTCGTTAAGGGAGGAATTTCATTCTAACCGGTTGGGAGAAGCAGTTTCAATCGCAAATCCCCTGACTCGCGATCGCATTAATCAACTAACGCAATTATTCGTCAACCATTCTGGTGACACAGTAATGGCGCAAAATCAAGCTTACTCTATGATTGATCAGCTTGTGCGTCGGGAAGCCAATGTCATGGCTTATAATGACTGCTTCTTCTTCATGGGTAGTGCTTTATTTGTCAGCGCCATCCTTGTGCTGTTTTTCAAACGAGTTAAACCTAGTGGTGGTGCGGTGGGTCATTAAGGTCGGACAAGCGATGACATTCTGGACATTCTAATAATGCTGGTGGACGTTCCATCAAAGGGGCTTTATAGCCACAATCTTGGCAGACACTAGTAAACCGAGGCATTTTATTGCGGGTGAGGACTAAAACAATTACTTGGGTTAGCAAACCTAAGATAATCAAAGTGATAGGGATAACCATGATCTTAAATAGGAACATTGCCACTACTACATAAATATAGATTAGCGGAAAACCCTGTATTTGTCTAACACGAGATAATGTAGAGATAGAGTTAAAGAAAAAATCATGCAAGCTTATAAACTTAAGGGGAAAATCGATCCATCAGGTAACCTGGTGATTACCGAACCCATCAATTTACCTCCTGGAGATGTGGAAGTGGTAGTTTGGCAAACTACCAAAACACTCGATGATACAAAAACGCCAGCAACTGAACTAGTGCCAACAGCATCTAAAAGACCAACTAAAATCAAGGCTTTACAAAACTGGTTTCAAAAAACCGCACCAGCACCTCATGATTTTGACCCAGAACAAGCTAAATGGGAATATTTAAAGGAGAAGCATAACTTGTGAAAGCCTTGCTAGATACTAACATAATTTTAGACATTGCGTTAGAACGACAACCTTTCTTTACTAATAGTGAAGCAGTTTTAGGATTTGCTGAACAGGGTCAAATAGAAAGCTACATTTCAGCATCAACAATTAGCGACCTTTACTACGTTATTCGTAAACAAAAAGGGCGAGATTTAGCTATTGAATTTTTGCGGGAAATAGTTAGCTTCTGTCAAATTGCCATGGTAGATAAGACTATAATTACTATGGCTCTTACAACAAATTTTAAGGATTTTGAAGATGCTATTCAATACTCCACCGCTATATTGAATCACTTAGATGCAATTATTACTCGTAATTCTCAGGATTTTCCTGTTGTCACCCCGCGAATTCTTACTCCTGAGCAATTAATCGAAGAATTAACAAACTCTTCTGAAAGGTAGCGATCGCTTTGTGTACGAATCAAGTTAAGCAATTCGCAAACCCTGTTGAAAAACTGATGTTAAGCGTGGAACAACTCCATCATCATGAACAGTAATCAAATCAGCCCGCTTACCCACTTCTAAACTACCGCGATCGCTATCTAGATTAATCGCCTTAGCAGGATTACTAGTAATGACTTTAATTGCTTGATATAGCGGTTTACCAGTTTTTTGCTTGATGATGAAAGCTGAATGTAGAAGACTTTGGGGTACGTAATCAGAGGAAATAATATCAACTAAATCCAATTCTACCAGTTCCATTGCGGAAATGTTGCCAGAATGGGATTTTCCTAAAACCAGATTCGGCGCACCCATTAAAATCTGTAAACCATGACTATGAGCGGTTTTGGCTGCGTCTAAAGTAGTGGGAAATTCGGCGATCGCCACTCCATCTCTGACTGCTTGCTGGACATGTTCTACTGTCGCATCATCATGACTAGCCAGAGAAATCCCCTTGGCTCGACAATGTTCCACCAATATCTGACGATGTTTATCAGCATATTCTAGTTGCTGTTTTTGGCGTGCGTCAATTAAATCGTCTATTTCTTCAGCTTTTACACCATGTTTACCCATGTAGTACTCTTTGAATTTATCTAACCGGGTAAACTGTCTTTGTCCGGGAGTGTGATCCATCAGAGAAAGTAAACTCAATAAAGGATGGTCGAAATACTTTTCAGTTACTTGACATACATGTTCATAGGCTAGTTCGCAACGGAGATGTAGTCGATGATCTACAGAAAACTTTCCCTCTGCTTTTCCCTTGGTCACAACTTCAATCATTGGCGCAAATTCAGTTAATCTGGGCGAATTGGGATTAATATCACCAATAGCGATCGCATCACAGACAGTGGTAATTCCCGCAGCAGCTATATCTCTATCATGGTAAATCGCCGCAGCTTCTCTTGGCCATCGGATTCCAGGACGAGGAGATATATTTCTTTCTAAGTTATCTGTATGTAGTTCAATTAATCCAGGGAGCAAATAATCTCCATTTCCCTGTTGTCCTTGAGCAACTATTCCCGGTTGAATATCAGCAATTAAACCATCTCGCACGACAAGAGTACCAATCACCTCTTGGTCTGGAAGTTGTAAGCGGTAGTTAGTATATATTTGTTCGCTCATTGGTCTTTGGGTATTGATACTTGACATTATCACAGATTCTCATATAATCATAATTACTCGGACACTAAGCAAGAGAGATTAAAAAGACACTGACTGATGTTTACCAATTTATCTGCGGTTATGGAACCTATTATAAAGATATCTTATGTTAATTCTTATACTCCTTCGCTTATTTGTTTCTAAATAAAGTAATCGAATTCCTAATTCGGAAAAAATCTCTACCGAGCAGTTTCTTATGCAAGATAATTTTATCCAAAATAAATGGGAATATACGGTTCCTTTAGCTTTTAGTCTTTCTCTAATACTCACATGTATTATTATCTCCGGGAAGACTTATTTCTGGATGGATGAACTCTTATCCTTTTATTTTGTCAATGACCCTAGTTTCACAAATATGATCACTGCTTTAAGTGATACAATTAATAGCTCTCCACCTTTGTATTTTGTCTTGGGATGGATTTGGAGCAAAATATTTACTGCTTCAGAATTATCCCTACGTCTCTTTTCTTCTTTAAGCATATGTTTTGCCCAAACAATTGTTTGGTTAACATTACGTCGGACATATAATTTTTGGGCAGCTTCCTTGGGAACTTTGATTGGATTTGTATCAATCCAAATTCTATTTCAAAATAATCAAGCTCGATTTTACGGTTTATTTATTGCTGTTTGTGCATTAGGATTCATGCAATTTGATGCTCTATGTAGACAGAGATATAAATATTCTAACTCAGGATTACTAGTCAATATTTTTATTCATATTGCTATGACTTACACCCATTTTTATGGGTTCCTCTACAGCGGTGCAACTCTTTTCGCTTTAATAGTCAGTGACAAATACTTTAGGATATTCAGACCTAGAGTTTATGCATCTTTTATTCTAGCTTGGTTAGCCTTTATCCCTTGGTTACCTGCTTTTATTCGCCAATCTAAATTAGGGACATGGATGTCAAAACCTGACTTGTCGGATTTAGTAAATTCTTTCAACAACTGGACTCCCAATTTTTTCTTGCCAATTTTACTCATAGTTTTATGCTTGATTTTGGTAATTAAACCAAAAGGTATTTATAATTTCAGCCATACTAAGAAAAAGGATATAAATATATCTCTTTTAATACTAGCATCTAGTTGGTTCTCAATTTCTATCTTAACCTGGTTAGTTTCAATTAGTCTCCAGCCAATTTTCCTACAAAGATATTTATTACCTGCTCAAATAAGTTGGTCAATTTTATTAAGCTACTTATTTTCTTATCTCTCTTATCCAACCTTTAAGCTAGAACGAAAATCACTAAGTGCAAATGTTTGGATGTTATGCGTGGTAATAGGAATTGTATTCCTGCTTTTAAAACCGGTCTATAGTGCTAATAAGATGATACCTCATGTAAAGCCTGGAGCAAATGACTACAAGTATGGATATAATAATTTACCTATAGTTACAGAATTTTCTGGTAATTTCCTTGAACGTTTTAATTACTACGTTAATAATCAAAATAATCCATATATGTTTATTTTAGATCGAGAAATTGCTCTAGATAAAAAAAACTGGACTTATGTATCCTATCAAAATAAATTAATGGATGCTTTAGCTAGGAATTACAGTAGTATTTTTCACAAAAATATTGTCAATAGCCAAGATTTCCTGAATAATCATCCTCGTTTCTTGGTATTATCTTTCACCACACTCAACGATTCATGTCTAGCTATAGACTTAAATTGTTTACGTAGATGGTTTCACCGCAGAATAGAAAAAAATTCTAAGTATAGAATCAGTCAGTTAGGAGTAGTTGATGATAATAGAACTCTGTTCCTTGTAGAAACCAAGTGAATAAGATATTTGTTAATCCTGGAATCCACTATGATCTGTAGGTTCTGACAGGTTAGTAGTGATTAAGAATCTCATCTCACCACTACTGACTTATTATCAATAGTCTTTATTTTCTAAATTTAGGGATAAATTTGGAATTGGGTAGTTTGTATAGATGACAATTCTTGGTCGTGAAAAATCCCAATCATCGCACAACCTTCGCGACGACGTTCTTCTAGTAGTTCCATGACTACTTGACGATTAGTTACATCCAGCGCCGAAGTTGGTTCGTCTAAAAGTAAAATGGGATAGTTGACAGCAAGCGCCCGCACCAGATTGACTCTTTGTTTTTCTCCTCCAGAGAAAGTTGTCGGGGAAAGATTCCATAACCGTTCGGGTAGATTTAACCGAGTAAATAATTTTTGAATTCTTCTATATGCAATTTCCATATCTATTCCCATTTCCAACAGAGGTTCAGCAGCTACGCGCAAAGCTGGTACTCTGGGAATCACCCGCAAAAATTGGCTGACATAACCTATGGTTTTTTGTCTAACTGCTAAAAGTTGATGTGGGAGAAGTTGTGGTAAGTCTACCCAATTAGATTCATGTTTCAGCCAGATGGAACCACGATCAATGCGGTAATTTCCATAAATACAGCGAATTAAAGTAGATTTTCCTGTACCAGAAGCACCGGACAAAACCATACATTCACCAGCATTCACACTGAGCGAAATTCCTTGAAGGACTGAGAAATTAACTCCTCCTTGTTGATGGAGGGTGAAGCTTTTATGGAGGTTTTCAATTTTTAAACTACAATTCATTTTCCATTAAGGTGTTAAGGTAGCACTAACTAAAAGTTGTGTATATGGATGTTGGGGGTCGTCTAATACTTGGTCTGTTAAACCAGATTCCACCACTTTCCCTTTTTGCATAACTATTAAACGATGGGATAGGAGTCTGACTACGCCAAGATCGTGGGTGACGATGATGACGCTTAAATGAAAGTTCCTGACAAGAGAACGGAGTAAATCCAATAATCTGGCTTGGACGGAAACATCCAGTCCACCTGTGGGTTCATCCATCAAAATTAGGCGTGGTTGGGTAACTAAAACTCTGGCTAATTGTAATCTCTGTTGCATTCCTCCAGAAAATGTACTGGGTAGATCGTCTATTCTTTTGGACTCAATTTCTACTTGTTCTAACCAATAAATTGCTGTTTCTCGAATTTTGCCATAATTTCGCCAACCTGTGTCTAACAAACGTGCAGCAATATTTCCACCAGCGCTGACTTTCATTAATAAACCATCGCGGGGATTTTGCTGGACGAAACCCCATTCAGTCCTCATTAACCAACGTCGTTTAATTTCGGGAAGTTGGTTAATATTTTGAGTGTTTCCTTGAGGGTCAACGTAAATGATTTCTCCACTGTCAATATTTAAATGACCAGCGATCGCATTTAATAATGTCGATTTTCCTGAACCTGATTCACCCACAATTCCCAAAACTTGACCGGGATAGAGATCAAAGCAAATGTTCTCACAAGCGGAAATTGCTCCGTAAGATTTACTCAATTGATTAATTTTCAATAAATGTTCCATTAGTTTTCCTGCTGTTGATGACAATAATCGGTATCAGCACAAATCCACATCCTCGCTCCTGCGTCATCAATGACAACTTCATCTAAATAGCTGGTTTTAGAACCACAAAATTCACAAGCTTTATCCCAACGTTGTACCGTAAAAGGATAGTCTGCAAAATCCAGACTGGTAACTTTTGTATAAGGTGGTACGGCGTAAATTCGCTTTTCTCTCCCAGCACCAAATAACTGTAATGCTGGATTCATATTCATCTTGGGATTATCAAATCGCGGAATTGGACTAGGACTCATCAGATAGCGATCGCTCACCATAACTGGATAATCGTAGGCTGTAGCAATATGTCCATATTTCGTAATATCTTCATATAATTTAACATACATTGCGCCATAATCTTCCAAGGCGTGCATTTTTTTAGTTTCTTTAGTGGAAGGCTGTAACCATTGTAAAGGTTCGGGAATGGGAACTTGATAAACTATAATTTGTCCTTCCTTTAATGGTGTTTCCGGAATGCGATGACGAGTTTGAATTAACGTTGCTGCTGATGTTTTTTCCGTAGTCGCAACTCCGCAAACTTTACGAAAAAAACGTCGGATATTCACCGCGTTAGAAGTATCATCTGCTCCTTGATCAATTACTTTCAATACGTCTTTTTGACCAATCACCGCAGCTGTCAGTTGAATTCCTCCAGTACCCCAACCATAGGACATGGGCATTTCTCTAGAAGAAAACGGGATTTGATGTCCGGGAATGGCGATCGCTTTCAGAATAGACCGCCGAATAGAACGTTTAGTTTGCTCATCCAAATAAGCAAAGTTGAATCCTGGTTCGACGGAAGATTCTGGAAAATCATTTGGGGAGTTCTGGTTCATGGGGAATTTGCTCTTGGCGAATTTGGCGAATCATCTGTAATTCGGCTTGGAAATCTATATAATGGGGTAACTTGAGATGTTGGACAAAGCCTTGTGCTTCCACGTTATCAGAATGGGACATGACAAATTCAATGTTTTGGGCTGGCGCAGTTACTGGTTCGCCCAATTCCTCTGCTCCCATGGCGCGATCGACTAAAGCCATAGACATTGCTTTCCGTTCGTTGTACCCAAAAGTCAGTCCATAACCTCTGGTAAATTGTGGTGGTAAATCCTGATTTCCTTTAAATTGATTCACCATTTGCACTTCTGTAACCGTAATCTGGGCGATCGCTACTTCAAATCCCAATTCTTCCGGGAAAATTACCACCTCTACCTCTCCCATGCGAATTTCTCCTGCAAAAGGATGATTTTTTCCATAACCTCGTTGGGTAGAATAGGCTAAAGATAATAAAAAACCTTCATCAGCACGAGCTAAATTTTGCAATCGCGCATCTCTAGAAGCTGGGAATTTCCTTGGTTGACGGGTTAAATCAAATGGGGTTGGTTCAGGAGTGAGCGGAATTTCTGGTTGAATCAGTCCTTCTTGAGCTAAAGTATTGACAGCTTGGGGGATTTTTTCCAGACTTGGTATACCTTTCGGTGCTATAGGCTTTTCACCTTCTGCGAGTAATTTAAAATCCAGTAACCGGTGAATGTAATCGTAAGTGGGACCGAGATATTGTCCTCCAGGTACATCTTTAAAAATTGCAGAAATTCTCCGCCGGATCTGCATTTCACTAGTATCTAGAGGTTTAGTGTAATATAATCTTGGTAACGTTGTGCGATAAGCTCTTAACAAGAAAATTGCTTCTACTAAATCTCCCCAAGACTGTTTAATGGCTAAAGCTGCTAGCTCTCGATCATAAAGGCTACCCTCAGCCATGACGCGATCAACAGCTAAACTCATCTGTTGTTCAATTTGCGCTAAATCGATTTCCGGGATATTCTCATCGCCTCGACGCAAAGACTTCAACAAATCTTCCGCATTAGCGATCGCCTGTTCTCCCCCTTTGACAGCAACATAAGGCATTTTGGGCTGCTCCTTATTCTATAACTGATTCTTTTTGTGGCTTTTGAACTACGCATTTAAAGCTCCAACCATGCTGCTCAAATCCCAATTTTTGGTAAAATTCATGAGCGCTAGTCCGAGTAATATTAGAAGATAACATTAGTTTATCGAGATTATTTGCAGTTTTTTCTCCAGTCATGATCATTCCTCTGCTTTTACTGTACGCGGTAATCCGATAACTTCTGTTTCAGCCATAAGTAAAATATCAACACCTAACGGATAGGTTAGATGATTTTTGCGCCACTCGTTCCAGAAGTTTTCGGGAACGATTGGGGATATATGGATTTCTCCTAAAATTCCTGGACCCGTTAATTTGACTGGTTCACCTCCTGTTAAACTGTTAATTTGTAAAAATAGGGTTGTGGAAGTTTGTGGTTCTTCGTCTGTTCCTGGATAGAAGCAAGACAACTCAGATAATTTTGAACTATCCAAAATTAGCGCAAAGTCAGCTTTGGATAAATCAGTTGTTAACCGACAACCTGTATGAAATACCAACCAATTTTTGATCATCTCGCTTGTGTTTGCTTGTAACCAAACTTGGGTTTCTAAATCTAATAATGTCAAACAAGCAGCAGCGCAACTCAGGTTAATTCCTTCTGGTAAAGCCAACTCTGGGGAAATTGACTGGTGTTTACCTGGTCGAGCTAGAGCATTCATTAAGGCGCGAAATGTCATTTGGACATCGTGAACCGGATGGGAAAAGCCTGGTAATTGGGTAATTGTCATGATTACTCACCTCTCAGCAGGGTAAAGAAGTTGACTTTAGTTGCTGCTGTTTGTTGTTGTTTAATTTCCTGCTGATGTTGCGCTGTCGATCGCAAAGGTTGGATAATTTCCCGATCAATTTGTTCGTACCAGCTTGGATGTTGTAGAAGCGCATCACAAACAGCAGCTAGTTCCGCATGTCTGAGTGATCGCCCCGCGACATAACCAAATCCAGAAATCGCCTGATCACACAATCTATCTTGATCAGGATTCATCTGGATCACACAACGTGTTATGGTTATTTCTCCTAAATTAAATGCTTCCCCCGTTCCTCCCGCTCTCCCTCTCACCATTGCTAAACCAATTTCAGGCGATCGCAAGAACTTATATTCAGGTACATCTAATTCCTGAATCAATACTTCTAATTGCTGTAACTCAGCTTTAGCTAAAGTAGCCATCCAGGCTTGTCTTATGGTATGAACATTCATATAAGCGGTATCAACTCAAATCAACCACGATCTAATTTTGGATGATATAATATCAATCACGCTAGTAGCTAGAACTAAAATAATCAAAATTGCACAAACTTTCTGGTACTCAAAAGCGCCGAAACTTTGATATAAAGAAACACCTATACCACCAGCACCAACAATTCCCAGAACAGAAGCTCCCCGGACATTAGACTCAAATCGATAAAGAGCATAAGAAGTCCATAAAGGCATAACTTGGGGAATTACGCCAAAAATCACCTCTTGTAGTTTACTTGCTCCTGTAGCACGAATTCCTTCCACTGGTCCTGGTTCTATAGCTTCCACCGCTTCAGAAAATAACTTACCTAAAATCCCAGCAGTATAAACAGCTATGGCTAATACACCAGCAAATGGACCCAATCCTACATTTACCACAAAGATGAGCGCGTAAACAATTTCATTGATCCCACGCAAAGCATCTAAAATCCGACGGGTTGGTTGAACTACCCAAACAGGGAAAATATTATTGGATGCGAGGATGGATAAAGGAATAGCAGCAATTATAGCTAATAATGTCCCCCAAAGACCCATAGAAACTGTAATTATCGTGTCTGACAGATATAGTTTCCAGTCGGAAAAGTCTGGCGGAAAATAACCTTTTCCATATTCTACCATATTTCCGCTATTTTTAACTAGGGTGAACAGGTTAATTTCGCTTTGGAGAAAAGAGTAAGTTAAACAGGCGATCGCAATCAAAAAATAGATAACACGAATATTAGTTACCAGCTTTGCTTCTTTGTTTAAAGTAGCAATGACATCAGGTGAAAAGTTATTGTTTAGATCGTGCATAATCAATAATTTTATTAAGTGTAGATCATCGCCCTCACCCCCTAGCCCTCTCGCCCTTTGGGAGAGGGGGGAAATTCAAAGTCCCTCTCAAGAAAGGGAGAGGGATTTAGGGTGAGGGCTAATGACCTTGTTTCTGAGCTTTATCTAAATCACGAATAACATTCCAGGTTTTATCTTGAGCTGGAGCAAAACCAGCCATTTTCAAAGGACCAAGTATTCTCTGATCGTGAAAATTATAGAAGAAATTACGAATTTTTGCCTTGATAACCGGTGTTAAATCTTTACGATATGCTATGGGGTCACTAGGTAGAACTGGTGATTTCCAAACAACGACAATTTTTTGTTTAACAATGGGATTTTTATCAGCAATCCGAGGGAAATCTTCACTGTTATTAGTAGCAAAATCTACCTGTCCATGAGCAACAGCCAGAGCAGTAGCTTCATGGCTACCTACAAAAGTTAACCGTTTAAATGCTTGTTTAGGATTAACGTTATGCTTAGTAAAAATGTAATAACTGGGAACTAAATATCCAGAGGTTGACTCTGGATCGTTGAATGCAAAGGTCAGATTATGAGAGTTTTTCAGTATATATTGATAACCTTCTGCTTTGGCCTGAGCAGTAGCAGAATTATCTTTATTACCAATTATATAGGAATAGTAACCCCTTGTTCCATCAGGATTGATTATTTGAGCAAAAGCTTCAGCATTGGAACGTTTTGCAGCTTCAATATAAGATTTACCACCATACCAAGCAGCTTGTACTTTACCAAAACGCATTCCTTCAATGACACCAGAATACTGGTTAACATAGAAGGCTTTTACGGGAATACCAATAGAGCGGGACATTGCTTGAATAAATGGCTCCCAAACTGGTCTTTGATGAGCTTGAGATTCAGTAGAAATTATCCCAAAATTCAGTTCTGTAACATCAGCGATCGCAGGTTTTTCGAGGAAGCTCAAGCCATTCTTAGATGCATCTACTAGGAAGATAGTAGCAAGTAAAGCTGTTGTCAGTAAAGCTGTGCGTTGAATGAGTGAACATCTTTTCATTTTCTATCCCTTTGGAGAAACTAGTTTTTTGGAATTGATTAATTTTTTCGGAATTATTCTACAATTTTGCCATGTCCTTACATGACCAATTCCAATGCGGCTGCTCCATAAATTTCATTGAGTTTATTGTCAGTCAGTTCTGATGTTTGACCATCAAAAACTATCTCACCATCTTTCAATGCAATGGAGCGAGGAAAGTAATTGCGCACCATTTGAATTTGATGCAAACAACTTACTACTGTAATACCATTTTGCTGATTTAAATCAACTAGCAATTCCATGATTTTACGACAAGATTCTGGGTCTAAAGAAGCTATCGGTTCATCAGCAATGACGATTTTTGCTCCTTGAACTAAACACCTGGCGATCGCCACCCGTTGTTGTTGTCCTCCAGAAAGTTGCGCAGCCCTTTTATAAGCTTGTTCCAAAATTCCCACTCTTTCCAGAGCAGCAAGTGCTTGGAGTTTTTCTACTTTAGTAAACAGGTGAAACGCCGAGCGAATTAACGACAAGCGCCCTAAATTACCTACAAGGACATTTTTGATCACTGTCAACCTTTTGACTAAATTAAACTGCTGAAAAACGCAGCCAATTTGAGTCCGCAGCATCTTGACTTTAGAGTGAAACCGCCCATTGGTTTGTAAAGCAGTCCCGAAAATAGTAACTGTTCCGGTATCTGCAACATTCAGCCCATTAATATGGCGTAATAGTGTAGATTTTCCAGAACCAGAAGCACCTACTAGAGCCACCATTTCACCTTCCGCAATCGTACAGTTAATCTCCTTTAAAGCAGGGGTTCCCTTGAAGCTTTTGGACAGATTGATAATTTCGATTGCTTGCGTGACAGACATAATCGAACTTTGAGAGATAACTAACTAGGAATCTAGATGTTTTTGGTTAAGGATTTATCAGGATCAGGGAAATGAAAGATTAAGAAAGTGCTGGAAAATTCTCAAATCGTCCTCACCCCCTAACCCCTTCTCCCTCAGGGAGAGGGGGAAATTCAAAGTCCCTAAATCTGAGCCAACTTCATCCACGGAAGTAGGATCTCCTCCCGCATATTGGGTATTAAAGGGAATTTCAGCATTAAGGCGCGTACAGAAATCGACATTATGAAAAATCTCTCACACACCACTACGTACATATTCTGAGTTTTATGTTAAAATTAACTTAACTATAATTTAAAAGTGATTTAAATATCAAGGAATAGATTTAAATTAATTAATTAATTTAAGGTTGGTGCGTCCATGACTTGCGACTGTGTAAAATCTCCCGCTCGTGAGGTGGTTAATTAAGAAAAAAACTGCTAATCTAGAATCCCGCTCAATCGAGAGTAGAAGTTTATGTCTTTTGTACCGTTACATATTCATAGTGATTACAGTCTGTTAGATGGAGCAAGTCAACTACCAGAATTAATCGATCAGGCGATCGCTCTGGGGATGAAGGCGATCGCACTCACAGACCACGGTGTCATGTACGGAGCGATTGAATTACTCAAAATCTGTCGCAGCAAGAATATTAAGCCGATTATCGGCAATGAAATGTACATCATTAATGGTGATATTGAAAAACAAGAGCGCCGTCCCCGATATCATCAGGTTGTTTTAGCTAAAAATACCAAAGGTTATAAGAACTTAGTCAAATTAACTACAATTTCTCACCTAAAGGGTGTGCAAGGTAAGGGAATTTTTTCCCGCCCTTGCGTGAATAAAGAATTACTCAAAGAATATGCTGAAGGTTTAATTATAACTAGTGCTTGTTTGGGTGGGGAAATTCCCCAAGCCATTCTGAGTGGGAAACTAGACGCTGCGCGTAAAGTGGCTTCATGGTATAAAGAAGTATTCGCAGAAGACTTTTATTTAGAAATTCAGGATCACGGCTCTCAAGAAGATAGAATCGTTAACGTGCAAATTGTCAAAATTGCTCGCGAGCTAGGGATTAAATTTGTCGCGACTAACGATTCTCATTTTATTTCTTGTTTTGACGTAGAAGCACATGATGCATTATTGTGTATACAAACAGGAAAATTAATTGCTGAAGACAATCGGATGCGTTATAGCGGTACAGAATATCTCAAGTCTAGTCGTGAGATGAAACTGCTATTTCGCGACCATTTAGCGGATGACGTTATCAACGAAGCGATCGCCACCACCGAAGAAGTAGGGGATAAAGTCGAACCCTATCAAATTATGGGTGAACCGCAAATTCCGACACCAACAATTCCCTCCGGTCATACTGCTGATACCTATGCGGAAGAAGTTGCTTGGAAGGGATTATTAGAACGGCTGAATCGCAAATCTCCCCAAGAAGTCGATCTAGTTTATAAGGAAAGATTGGAATATGAGCTGAAAATGATTCAGCAGATGGGATTTTCTAAATACTTCTTAGTTGTCTGGGATTATATAAAATTTGCGCGAGATAATAGCATTCCCGTTGGTCCTGGTCGCGGTTCTGCGGCAGGTTCCTTGGTCGCTTATGCTATGCGGATTACCAATATTGACCCCGTACACCACGGGTTATTATTTGAGCGATTTTTGAATCCAGAACGCAAATCAATGCCTGATATTGATACAGATTTCTGTATTGAGAAACGAGATCTCGTAATCGAATACGTCACCAAGAAATATGGTGCTGATAAAGTTGCTCAAATCATCACTTTTAATCGCCTTACCTCTAAAGCAGTTTTAAAAGATGTGGCGAGAGTGTTAGATATTTCCTATGGGGAATCTGACAAAATGGCAAAATTAATCCCTGTGGTGCGTGGTAAGCCAACTAAACTAAAAGTAATGATTTCTGATGATACACCCGCGCCAGAATTTAAAGCTAAATATGATAACGATCCGCAAGTCCGCCATTGGATCGACATGGCTATGCGCATTGAAGGAACGAATAAAACCTTTGGTGTCCACGCAGCAGGTGTGGTAATTTCGGCTGATCCATTAGATGAAATAGTTCCTCTACAACGCAATAATGATGGTTCTGTGATTACCCAGTATTTCATGGAAGACCTGGAATCTCTAGGATTGTTGAAAATGGATTTTCTGGGTTTGCGCAACTTAACCTTAATTCAAAAAACCCTAGATTTAATTGAACAAAGTAAAGGATATCGTCTTGACCCCGACAGCATCACCCAAGAAGAAAGAAGAAGTCAGAAAATATTAGCGAAAGGTGAACATAGTAGTTTACCGAAAATGGTAGAAAAAACCTACAAAGACTTAGAATCTGGGAAATTAGAAGGTATTTTCCAATTAGAATCATCGGGGATGGAAAAAATAGTAAAAGAACTAAAACCTTCCAATATTGAAGATATTTCCTCAATTTTGGCACTTTATCGCCCAGGTCCATTGGACGCAGGTTTAATCCCTAAGTTTATTAATCGTAAGCATGGACGGGAAGAAATCGAATATGAAACTGAGATTTTAGAACCAATATTAAATGAAACCTATGGAATTATGGTTTATCAGGAGCAAATCATGAAAATTGCTCAGGATATGGCTGGCTATTCTCTAGGTCAAGCTGACTTGCTGCGTCGCGCTATGGGTAAAAAGAAAGTTTCCGAAATGCAGAAGCAACAGGAAAAGTTTATTGATGGGGCGATGAAAAACGGGGTGAAAAAGCAGATCGCGGAAAAATTATTTCAGGACATGTTAAAATTCGCTGAATATTGTTTAAGTTCAGATACAGAAGTTTTAACAGTTGAATATGGCTTTTTACCAATTGGTGAAATTGTTGAAAAGTGTATTGAATGTAGTGTTTACAGTATTGATGAGTATGGGAACGTTTACACTCAGCCAATTCAACAATGGCACGATCGCGGACAGCAAGAAATATTTGAATATGGCTTAGAGGATGGTTCGGTGATTCGAGCCACGATGGATCATAAATTTATGACCACGGACGGTGAGATGTTACCTATCGACCGCATATTTGCTGAAGGACGGGATTTATTACAAGTTACTGGACTACCAGAGTAAATACTCCCCATACTGAATAGCGCAGTATTTACCAAACTGTGCTATAAAAAGGATGAAAACATGGCGCTTCAACATGAATCATACAAAACCCGACTTTAAAAAACGCTTTGTCGCATCAATTATAGTAGTATTACTTGCAAGTTTACCCAGCCAAGCAAAAGCTCCTGAACCTCCAGGAGTGACTATGAAGCCAGAAAACAAACCCATATCCAGATTCTATTCTGTGATTGATGAATGGAAAAACTATAAATATAGTGTCAATGGAAGTAAGATATTATCAACAGGAAGTTTACCAGCTACTCCAGTTAATTTCGATCAAGCAGATTTATTAACTGTTCTATCCAACACAAGAAAGTATTTTCAAAACAACACTCAAGCAGACCCGGATATTACACGTAATGGATTACTGATTACTCAAGGGGTAACAGTTCAAAATATCCTCAACACATTAGATTTTATGATTAATGTTTTACAAGAGGATCAGAAAAATCATCAACCCTCTCGTTTACAAGATGCAAATTTCATAAATAATAACTTTCGTGTAATCAAATGGTCTGCTTATCATCCAGCAACTTATCGGGAGAATCAGTTGAAAATTACAAAATATGCTGTTTTTACTCATTCTGGTTCCCACCAAAGAACATTTAAATATAATATCCCTATTTATGGATTATTAAGCAAAGACAAATTTTACACCAAGTATACTAAACAAGATGCGTTATCGGGTATTTATGAACCAGGTGGTAAAGAACAAGGTAAAGTAGAACCTCTGGCTTATCTAACTCGTGATGGATTAGAAGCAGCCTTGATGGAAGGAACAATACTAGTCAATTTTACAGATGGATCTAAAGCATTTTTTAATGTAGATAAAAACAATGCAATATCTTATATACCAGGATTAAGGCCAAGATTACAGAAACGTTATTGGTATTTTAAAAAAGTTGATGCTATCAAGGGCTATGGATATAACATAGATACCAAGATTTCTATTAAGCCAGGGGTGACTTTTGCGGGTGATGTCTTGAATATTGGTTTAGGTAGAGTAATTGTCCTTGAACATAATCAAGCGGGACACAAATACTTACAAATGGGTGTGGTCGCTGATACGGGTGGTGCGTTTTTACCCAATCTTGCTCAACTGGATTTTTTAGCAGGTGTTTTTCACAATCAAGCAGATTTTAATAGATATACGCAAAATTTACCTGAATATGCAAATGCTTATATTCTAGTCAAAAAATAAATTCCCCAAAGAGAGGCAGGAGGCAGAGGGCAGGAGGCAGGAGGTAAGAGCTTTTTAGCTCACTTTGCTTTTTGCTACTTCAGTTTTTTTGCATCTTTCTTTTGATTTACCTCCTGCCTCCTGCCTCCTGCCTCCTGCCTCCTGCCTCCTCAAGTATGGGTATTTTCTGGCGGTTCAAATTTATAACCGTAGCCCCGTACAGTTTTAATGAATTCTGGCATACTAGAATCAAGTTCCATTTTTTTTCGCAGCTGTCCAATGTGTACATCTACAACCCGCCCATCTCCTACATAGTCACAACCCCAAATCTTTTGGATCAGTTGAGCGCGACTCCAAGCTTGACCGGGATGACTAGCTAAAAAATATAAAATGTTGAATTCTAAAGCTGTGAGAGCTAAAGGTTTATTATTCAATGTCACTTCCCGACCTTCTGGATTAATGGCTAGTTGTTTAAAGATTAACCGTTGTGATTGTGTAGGATGTATATAGCGTACACGGCGCAACAAAGCTTCTACTCTTACTTCTACTTCAGCTAAACTGAAAGGCTTAGTCATGAAGTCATCTGCTCCCGCAGCTAAAGCTTTGATCTTATCTGCTTCATCATTCCGACTGGTCAGTATCATGACTAAAACATTTGTACGACTTTGCATTTCTTGACAGAGTTGATAACCATTTGCATCTGGTAGGTTCCAGTCTAGTATTACTAATACTGGATTAAATTGCTCAAATAGTGTTAATGCAGTTTTACCATTTGCAGCTGATTCTATCTGATATTTTCGACTTAAATAACGGTATACGAGATTACGGACACCGAAATCGTCATCTACAATCAGTATCTTGGGGGAATGAGGAAGATTAGGTGTATTATCCATAATGCAATGCAGTCCATTTTCGATTTGGCGATTTGCTATGGCAATAAATGCTAGTTAGATTTGATTAGTTTAGATTTGACTCATGTTTAATCTTGTCTTAATTGATATTATTGGTGTAGTACCTGTATACATTAAAATTTCCATAAAGTTTGTGCAAACTTTAGACATCATAATGCCTTTAAAGGCTAGAGGTAATGTACAATTTTGTTTTTTGCAAAAAATATGGATAATTTGGGAACCTAATAATTGAAAGTACTATAGTCGCTAATTATTTCTGTTAATTGGTCAGGCTATATCTACCCTAAGTGCGATATCTCTAAATTGAAGTTGATGTACTAACCAGACTGTCGCCAAGCGGTTGGTATTTCTAGATAGTCGGGAAGGTGTGTAGTGCGATCGCCAATAGCCGTAATTATTTGCTGTGGTACTAAATTCTTCGCCCCCGTCAGATTTGCTCCAGCCAGTTTCACATCAGAGAGTTGAGCATTGGAGAAATTGACTCCTATCAGATTAGCGTCGGACAAGTTAGCTTCATCGAGAGTAGTACCACAAAGATTAGCCCCCATCAAATTGGCTTGAGATAAGTCAGCTTCCGTTAAACTAGCGAAACTCAGGTCAGCAAAATAAATATCTGCTTGCTGTAACTTAGCAGCATTCAAATTCGCCCCATGTAAGTTAGCGCCATTCAAATTGGCTCCCTGTAAATTCGCCCCAATCAAACCAGCCGAATGTAAATTAGCCTTACCTAACTTAGCTGCTTGTAAATTAGCCAGAGATAACTCCGAGCTAGAGAGGTTAGCTGCTTTCAACGTGGCTTGTTTTAAATTGACTTTATACAAACAAGCTCCCTGTAAATTAGTTGATCGTAAACTTGCTCCCCATAAGTTTGCTGCTCGCAAATTAGCTCCACGCAAATTAGCCCGATTCAGGTTAACTCTACTCAAGTCAGCTCCTAAGAGCGTGACTTTGTACAAATTGGCTTCGTATAGAATGGCTCCCGCCAGTTTAGCTCCATCTAAGTTAGCTTCCTGTAGATCGGACTCACGCAAATCAGCGCCCGATAAATCAGCACCACGCAGGTCTACTCTTTGTAATTTAGCTCCCGCCAAATCTGCTTTCCTAATATTAGTATGACGCAGATCCAACCTCTTATTTTCCTTATCTGTCTGATTATTCTGTCTACCAATAACTGTCAGCGCTGCTTGAATATCAGTCCTAAGTCTAGACGATTCTGATTGAACGGGAACATCCCTTTTAGCTTGACGAGGTATCCTTAAGCGATTTTCAGCAAAGTCGTGAGAGATGTCTGGTGTTTGCTGCTTCTTATCCAGAGGAATAACTGCATTTTCACGTACAAAAGCTGTGAGGATATCCATCACTTTCTCATATTCTTGGGGGAAATCTTGAGCAACTCGTTCTAAAGCATAAATTGCTCCTATCCGAGTTTCCACTTTATCGTGACCTAGCTGTGTCACAGCACTCATGAAGGATTCCGCAATTAATTTCTCATGAGCCAGTTTGGCATTTTGCATCCCCAACGCTAGAGTCTGTTCAGCGGCGATCGCTCTCCTCTGCATAGCCTGTGTACGTTTGACTGCATAATAAGTATTGATAATGACAGTGATGCTCAGAATTGAAATAATAGTAATTGAGAATGCTTGATTTCTAGCGGCTAATTGCTGCTGGCTGGAAAACTGTTCAGTATGATTAGCAGCAACTACAACCAGAATTAGAGACATAGCAATTAGAGCAACTACAATGATAGTATACCAAATTAAGCCAGTGTTTATCTTGGTGCTTATTTTTTTTCTAGGCGCACCAATAGTACTTTTCTCAAGCATGACTTACTACTAAGATCCTTGGGAAATCCACTATATCACTCAGTTTTTTAATTTGGGTATATATCAAAAAAAGTTATCTGTTGTGTGATATATGATAAATCTTCTAGAACTTCTACATCAGCCAATTGTATCCACTGCATTCCTCACCTCAATTCCGGATTTCAGCCCAACTAGTAGCAATACCTTCCGTCTGAGGGATTAGGATGCTCTTTTGCAGTTCGTAATGCTCCTAAAATAGTAGAGACAAAAACACAACGTTTAGAGTGACCTCCATATTTGCTCGATAATGTCAATCTGCCTAATGGAGGTTGTCTAACAGCACCTAAAAAATTAAACTGAATGTATTTGACACCACTTATATCTTCTAGGGTTGTTTCTGGGTCTAAAATAATATCCTGATCGAAGTTATACCATTGAGCTTGTGCGGGGCTGATTGTAGCATCGTGAATTGCCCATTGGGTAACAGTCGTATATTCTCCAGCAATCAATACACTGTATTCTCGAAAGCTAATCTGTACTGTTACTCCTTCTTGCTTGGCTTGGCTTTGAGCCTGGCGAAAAGCCAAATAAGCCTGATTTTGAGCTACATTCAGGCGTTGAGTATCCAAAAAAGCTAGCCAAGTAGGGACAGCGATCGCCCCTAAAATTCCGATCAGCAAAATAATAATGCATACTTCTAATAAAGTGAAACCATTGTTAAAATAATTGCTAAATAGATTTTTTCCTTGAGTCCTCAACACTAAACATAAGCAGGAATTACGCATCGTTTTCCAGTGGTTGTGAGCTACCCAAATATATTTAGATGATCTATACAAAGTAAAATTCTGCCTGAAGTCTGATTATTTAGCTTAATTCCAGAACTGAATGTATTTTTTATTTGACCAGAGATTTTCTCTGAAAATACCCATGTCTCCAGAGATAGAAAGGGCTAACTAATTTACCTAGTAATAAATGTAATTCACAAGCAGCTACTAAATCAGTTAGCAATTTATCTCTATATTTGATCAGGATTAAAAGAGTTTTGCTCAAATCAATGATCATGTAAATCAAAAACCAAAAAGGCTTTAAATATGATTTCACATTGATCATGCGAGTTACATAACGACTTAATCCAATACCTTGAAAAAACGGGATTAAATATTCCCTGGTCAATCGAGAAGCCGGAATTTGATGATCAATCTCCATTTCAGGGTTATACCAAATTTCCCATCCTGCTTTTTGGATATATGATAGCATTTCTAAATCTTCACTAGTCAGCATATTACCAGTGACTCTTCCAGTTAGGATAGTTTGTTCTGGAACACTCTCTATCCAAGCTTGTTTACGAATAACTAATCCAGCAGATGGTGGAAGTAATTTTTTGCTTGGTTGATAGAGCAAAGGTAAATTTCCTCGTTCTGTAATTGCCAAATATGGAGCTATTCTCTGAAAATTTTCCGGTGGTTCAACTTCCCAATGGGGATGGATTTGACTAGCATAAGCTCCAGCAGAAGGATATTGTTGTGCAAATCTATATGCTGCTATTACCCAATTGGGCTCTGGGTAGTTATCATCATCCAGAAAGCCAATTAATTCACTTTGGGATTCGGCGATCGCTCTAGACCGAGCATAAGCTGCGCCTTGTTTAGCCTCAAAGAAGTACCTTAATGGATAAGGGTGTTGCCAATTTGCCTGTAGATTGCGGATAAATTCTGCTGTATGATCCTGACTATTATTATCAACAACTATAATTTCCCAAGAGATATCCTCAGTATCAACTTGATTTTCTAGGCGATGTAAAAGTCCAGGTAAACGAAATTCACCGTTGTAAGTTGGTATAGCTACAGTAAACTTATAATCGGAATTAAGACAATCTAAGCCTTCAGTCATATTTCCTCCTGACTAACTTTTCTGACTGTAGGGGCGCAAGGCCTTGCGCCCCTAAATTATTTAAGACCCAAAAAACCACGACCTTTAACTTGAATACTTGCGGTGGGAAAAAATGCAGCTTCCTGAGAATTAAATCCATTATTATTATTTTGCAATCTTGCTAACGCATTACCTCTGATAAAAATTCTCGCCGTATTGTAGCTAGAATTAACACAAGCATAAAAACTATATGTTGCAAAAGAACGATCTACTTTAGAATAATTTGGTACTTGTTCTTCATTCGGCAGTCCAGTACTAGCATTAATACTTGTATCACAGTTTGTTATAGGCAATTTGGCGCTGGAACTCAAACTTGGATCAATAAAATCCACTAAAGTAACTACTGCTGATTCACCCAGAGTATAAGGGTCAGTCGCAGTCAGATTTTGCCAATTACCTAACTGTACACTTAAATTTCCTGGGGAAAATAAATTAAAGGGATAAAAACCATGATCTGGTAATAAAGCATAATTGACAGTTTGACCATTTTCTATACGAGTTTGATTTCCATGAGGATCACGAATACCATCATGAATTTCCCACCTGACAATTCTCTGACTATTTGGATTCCAAGTGGCGTTGCTACTACCATTATTAGCCAAGTAATATACTACTAAAGAATAGACCATATAATCTTGGTTATCACAGCTAGTCATGATGGTAGCAGATTCAACATATGTAGTAAAACTACTATTAGATAAACAACCCACTGTTATCGTATAACCACTACTTAAAGTTACATTCAGGCTACTTGGATAAAAATAGCGTTTCCAAAAAGCTAATACGGGTGTCATTGTGTTATCCCAAATACCAGCGCCAGGTATTTGGGGTATAAGTCCATCAATACCATTGATAGTTGTAATTGAGCCATCCGCCTGAGTTATAGTAGTTCCATAAAGTCCGTCTGCATTGTAGATATATACAGCTTGTTCCAGATCTTGGGCGATATAATCTAACGCTAATTGAATTTCTTGTTGCGAGGTAGCTTTCGCTTGTTCTATCCGATCTAAAGCTATTATATCTATCATGAATTGCATTAAAGGTGCAATTATTAAGATTGCGACAATAACAGCTACAAGTAATTCAACTAGCGTGAAGCCGTGGGAATTAAGCATCATTACGTCATGGTTTTTAGATACCTAAATATATTTAGAGCCATTATATTAGCGGAGAATCTATCTGGAGTCTGATTATTCAGTTTGATTCTAGACATGTTGGTATTTTCATATTTTCTATATTATTTAGATACCATGACTTTTACCAATTACCCAACTCCGGCGAAAAAATCGCGCCAAAGCAGATTCATCTAAAGATAAATAAATCGGTCTACCATGGGGACAAGTATGAGGATTATGGGTATTTTGCCAATCATTCAATAGTTTTTGCATTTCTGGTATTGTCATAGGTGTGCCATTACGTATAGCACTACGACACGCAATAGCTACTTGAGCCGTTTGCAAGTCTCCTCCCCGGCTCAATTCTAAAATTGCTGATTCACAATCCTGACACTGTTTTAACATAGCTGGAATGTTGCGCACCGCCCAAAGTTGTTCTCCAAAAGGTTCAACCTCTAAACCTATACGTTCCAATTGCAGGAGATGCGCTGGTAATAGCTTAGATACAATAATTGGTGTTTCCACTGGCACGATTTGCCAATTATCACATAATTGTTCGTATAAAACTCGCTCATGGGCAATATGCTGTTCTACTAACCACATACCACCTACATGTTCTGCAACAATATAAGTGTTATTTACTTGAGCTACAGCTTTTAAACTAGGCTGGGTATTTGTATGAGAATTTTCCGTACCCAAATTATAGCCTCCTCCTGCTTCTGATGCTTTGAATAACTTAGTTATACGGCTGGTGTGAGCCGATTCTTTGATATTAGCTTCAGAAATTCGCAGTGCTTGATCGATCGCTTGAGCTACTTGTTCTTGCCAATAAGTTACTTCCTGGAGATAGATTTCTGTTTTTGTCGGATTGCGGTTCCAGTTGATTTGGTTAGGGGAAATCAGTAGATGGAGAAAACAAATCGGATAGCGATCGCGGGGTAATGTCTTATGAAAAGCGGCGAAAATTGTTTGTTCCAGTTCTGGAGACTTAATCATCCGTCCATTAATTGCCACTTTTACCCAATCAGGACGATGACGATGACAGCGATCGGGTAGTCCCACGACTAAGAGCAACTCTGAATCAATGTTTCTCGGGTGGGATAACTTTAACCGCAATTCTTTGAGATCGCCTACTCGTAACTGGGGTAGAATTTGCGGAAGTAATTGTCCGGGAGTTACAGCTGCTGAAATCGTCAACCATTCTCGGTCATTCTGCCAAATTTGATAAGTCACATGAGGATGACACAAAGCAATTTGCTGGATAACTGCTTGTACCGCCTTCATTTGCTGTACTTGGGTGGGTAACCCCTTACGACGTGAGGGACAATTAGCGAATAAATTAGAAACTATCACAACTGTACCAGGAGCAATTGCGGCTAATTCTGTTTGATCAGCCTTACCGCGATCGCTGTAGACAACTCGCCAACCTAAATTACTACCTTGAGGGCGACTTAATATTTCCAGTTCTGCTAGTGTGGTGAGACTATGTAACGCCTCACCGCGAAATCCTAAACTGGTAATTCTCTCTAAATCCTCACAAGAATTAATCTTACTGGTGCTATGGGCTGTTGCTGCTTGTTGTAAATCATCCAGACTCATTCCTGAACCATTATCCGCAACATTGACCCGCCATAATTGTGGCCAGAGCGAAACAACAATGCGGGTCGCACCAGCATCTAGGGAATTTTCTACCAATTCTCGTACTACTGACGCTAAAGAGTCAATTACCTCTCCAGCAGCTATCAGATATACAACTTCTGTTGGTAAAGTTTTAATAGTAGATGCCATAAAACACAGTTTAGGCTACTTCGCCAACCACTAAACCGGAATTATATCATATATAACCCATGAACAATCCTCTACCACCGATCTTTGCTTTGACACCAGTAGCCATCGCACCGGCGAAAATTTTAGCAGAGTTTCCCGTTAACTCTTTCTTAGAAAACATTGTAGTTACTTCCGATGGTCATCTGATAATTACAGACTATGAATCAGGAAAAATCTACTCTATTACCAATACAGGTGTAGTCACCGAGGTTGCTCAAGTCCCTGGTAAGGCGGCTGGAATTGCTTTAGATTCTCAGGGTCATATATTAGTTGACGGCGCAGATAATAACCGCATTCCGACTGTTTTTCACATTGATCATCAGGGAAATGTCGAAACTTTGCTGACAATTCCTGAAGGTATCTTCCTAAATGGGATGACTCATCTAACAGGCGATCGCTATTTGATTGCTGATTCTTATAAAGGAGCCATTTGGGAAATTAATTTACGGGAAAAAAAGGCTCATGTCTACTTACAAGATGAGAAACTAGCACGTTCTATTCCCGATGATTTTTTACCGGCGATTAATGGTTTGAAGATCTACAACCAAATACTCTATGTTTCTAATACTCAAAGACAACAACTGCTGCGGATTCCAGTAAATCAAGATTACACCTTGGGAACTCCAGAAATCTGGCTGACCAATATTAACCTTGATGATTTTGCCATTGATACTCAAGGTAATATCTACGGAGCTACCCACGTTTATAATAGTGTGGTCAAGATTACTCCAGAAGGTCAAGTAACAACTATTGCTACAGCCGACCAAGGCGTTGCTGGTTCTACGGCTGTGGCTTTTGGGCGCACAGCGAGCGATCGCACTTCCATTTATGTCACCACTAACGGAGGTATGAGCTTTCCCTTACCTGAAGGAGTTCTTCCAGCCAAAGTAGTCAAGATAGAAGTGGGAATTCCAGGATTATAGAAAAGCCTGATATGCGTAAAACTCAGTCCTGAAAGGACTGAGATAGCAGAATCTCAATATCTTTAGACCTGAGAGTGTCAAAACAATGACTAAGTTAATTTTAGTGACTGGTGTTAGTCGGGGACTCGGTTATGCTATGACCGAGCAGTTCATTCATCGAGGACATACCGTTCTTGGCTGTGCTCGTTCTGCTGAGGCTGTGGAGAAATTACGTCAACAGTATGGCTCGCCTCACCACTTCTCAATCGTAGATACAGCAGATGAACAACAGGTTAAGGCTTGGTCTGAGAACTTACTCAACCAATACGAAACTCCAGATCTGCTGATTAATAATGCAGCAATCATTAATCACTTAACACCTCTATGGCAAATTTCTCCTCAGGAATTTTCCCAAGTTATTGATATCAATATTAAGGGCGTTTTCCATGTAATTCGCTACTTTGTCCCAGCAATGGTGGCTAGAAGAAAAGGTATAATTATCAATCTCAGTTCTGGCTGGGGACGCTCTACATCTCCTGAAGTGGCTCCTTATTGTGCTTCTAAATGGGCTATTGAAGGCTTGACCCGATCCTTAGCTCAAGAATTGCCTGAGGGAATGGCTGCTATTCCTCTCAATCCGGGAATCATTCAAACTGATATGCTAAAAATTTGTATGGGAGATACTGCGGTTGCTTATACCAGTATCTCTGACTGGGTAAGTAAGGCTGTTCCTTTTATCCTCAATTTAAATCCGCTAGATAATGGTGTTCCGATGACTGTACCGGTGTAGTTAGGGTTTTGTACTGGCTGGGTACACAAGCGATTTTTCCCCAAACTAGTTGAGATTTGATAGTCTAGAGATGGAAACTTTGGTCAATCAAGTAGTTCTATCTAAAACCTTTTATCATTAAAATTAGGATTATGGCGGCGTTTGAATCTCATGGCTTGCGGTCTTATACTCAAGAAGATGTCCAGAAAATCTTGCAATTGGCGATCGCTCGTCAAGTTGGTGAAAACAATCAAGAGTTTTCCTATGACCAGATATTAGAAATAGCAGCCGAATTAGATATATCACCTGATGCTGTAAAACAAGCAGAAAAGGATTGGCTAGAAAACCAGAACGAAACTCAGCAGCGCCAAGCATTTGATGTTTATCGCCAAAGCAGGTTTAAAAAGCGTCTTGGTAATTATTTGATTCTCAATGCTTTTTTACTACTCATGGATTTAATTGGTGGTGGAGGTCTTTCCTGGTCGCTATATATACTACTAATTTGTGGACTAATTGCTGTACTTGATATTTGGAACACCTTTCAAACTAAAGGCGAAGAATATGAAAATTCTTTCCAAAGATGGAATCGTAAGCATCAGATTAAACAATCCATTAATACAGTTGTGAACAAGTGGTTCAAGTTACTTAGAGGCTAATTAAATGCAAAAGCCACTCAGTAGGCAAATCAAATAAATTATTTGTCGTACACAAAAAATTAGAGGACGACAAATAATTTTCTATTTTCTTATTTCTTTAATTTCACATAAACTTTAGTTAAAGTTTAGCATGGCTACCATCACAGAAAGCACCATTAGCACTATGCTTACATAAGCAAAATGCTACTGTTTTCGCTTCGGTTAATTCCACAACTACAGGTGTAAATTCAGTTCCTTTATGACCTCCATCACAAAAAGGCTGATTCTGCGATTGACCGCATTTGCACCAGTAATAAGTCCCTGATTCTAATTGTAAAACAGCAGGTTTTTTATCGGCGATCACTGGCTGACTCATTGTGTTTTCCTCCCCAAATTTATCTTGATAACAAATTGTTCGGGATTAATTTAGCATATGTACTGTTATCCTAGATAGTAGGTACTTAAAAGTAAGTATCTTACTTTCTCGTAACTATAGAAGCAAATTCACTATGGAATCTCTACCCAAAATTGATCACAAAGCAACCTGTGAAGTAGAAAAGACACTCAAAATTGTCGGTGGACGGTGGAAGGTGCTAATTATTAGAGAGTTAATGACTGGATTCAAACGGTTTGGTGAGTTACACCGTTCTTTAACAGGTATTACTCAGAAAATGCTGACTCAACAATTGAGGGAAATGGAGGAAGACGGAATTGTGTATAGAAAAGTTTACCCACAAATTCCTCCTAAAGTAGAGTATTCATTAACACCTTTAGGAGAAAGTTTAAGGCCGATTCTTTATTTGATGCATGATTGGGCTGTGGAAAATTTATCTCTGATTGAGCACCATCGGATAAACAACAAGTAGCGTTACCATCAGCCATATATTTTTCCTCATTCCCAAAATATAATCTATTTAATCTATAATCGTACTGAGTAAAACATCTGAAAGAGTCTTTCCGGCAAAATCCGTTAGTTGTACTATGTCACAAATATCAAATTTAGCGCCAACACTCTCTAATTGTTCATCTACGGCTTTGAGAAACTTAGCCACTTTAGGGTCAGAACCTACTTGAATCAGAGAAATTCTTAATTCGTTTAAATCTAACAGAAAATATATAAACAGTAATACCATCTGGATCGTATTTCTCGCAGACTCACGCCAAAGCCAAGGTAGATTCATGAGCTATCTCCCATCTGCTTTTTCCGCCTATATCGTCTATGGTAGACATACTACCACTTTGGTCAATAATCAACGTGTAATCGCGATCGCTCTTCATAAAAACACCAAGTTTACCTAATTTTCAGTCTACGCAATATCAATCTTTCTGTCATTCATTATACTAGTAATTTAGCTAAAATTTACTTTCTGGGGAATAACTCAGTCGTGGGCGATGATTGGGCTGATTTGAGGACAGCATCCAGCAGTCCTGGAAATAAAGCTTCCAAATCCTCTGTGCGTAACTGATTGATGTGCTGAGTACCAGCTTTGCGAGTTAGCACGACTCCTGACTCCCTGAGAATTTTAAAGTGATTGGACATAGTGGATTTGGCGATCGCCAAATCAAATCCGGCGCAGCATTGCTCTCCCTTAGTTGCTAGCCGCCTGACAATTTCCAGCCTAACAGGGTCGCCTAGGGCATACAACACGCCTGATAAGGAAATATTTTGTGGTTCTGGATGATATAAAAATCTCATACTTGCATGATATCTAAAAATGACGTATATTTTGTTTATTCGATAATATCGAATAAACGAATTAAATTAAAGGCATAAATATGACGACTGTTACTAACGTTACAGAAGCTACATTCAAGCAAGAAGTGTTGGAAAACGAAACTCCTGTTTTAGTAGACTTTTGGGCTCCTTGGTGTGGACCTTGTCGAATGTTATCTCCAGTGGTTGATGAAGTCGCAACTGAATATGTAGGACAGTTGAAAGTAGTCAAACTGAATACTGATCAAAATCCTACAGTAGCAAGTCACTACGGAATCCGCAGTATTCCTACTTTAATGGTATTTAAAGGTGGTCGCCAGGTTGATACTGTTGTAGGAGCAGTATCGAAAATCTCCTTATCCAAGACGCTAGCACAGTATATTTGAGGCAGGAGGCAGCCTGCCTCCTTACCTACTTTTCTGACTAATACCTCAACAATTTATTATTATGTAGCTGGTTGAGTATTAATTGCAATGAAATTGAATTTTTCCCGCACTGTTGATCAATGTTTAAGCAATCTAGCCAGTCGTCCAGTTCTTGCTGTGACTATTTCTACTTTGTGGGTATTGTTTATTTGCTGGATTACTTTTGGTTGGAATTTAGGCAATATTGGCTTGGTTGATGAAACAGAGCCACTATTTGCCGAAGCTTCCAGGCAAATAATAGTTACAGGTGATTGGATTACACCTTTTTTTGATAATGAAACTCGTTTTGACAAACCAATTTTAATTTATTGGTGTCAGGCGATCGCCTATGTTATTTTAGGAGTGAATGAGTGGGCTGTTAGGATACCATCAGCATTAGCAGCAACGGGATTAATTGCTTTAGTATTTTATACTATACATTGGTATCTGACACAGAAAGATGGATTGGAGCAGGGAAGTTATCCTAGTCGTAGTTACTTAACAGCTGGTCTAGCTACAACTATTTTGGCGCTTAGTCCCGAAATGATCGTTTGGGGAAGAACTGGTGTTTCAGATATGTTGCTCACCGCTTGTATTGCATCAGCCTTGTTATGCTTTTTTTTAGGATATGCTAATAATTCCGAATTGCTACCAGAAAATTCCTTATTCCCCAATAAATGGTATTTAGCTTGTTACGTATTGATTGCTGGAGCAGTTTTGGATAAAGGCCCAGTAGGAATCGTTTTACCAGGAATCATTATTCTTGCTTTTGTCTGCTACTTGCAAAATCTGCGACAAATCATCCACCAGATGCGTCTATTCACAGGATTGGCAATTATTTTTGTGTTAGCAGCTCCTTGGTATATTTTAGTAACTTGGCGTAATGGATGGAATTTTATTGATGCTTTTTTTGGATACCATAATCTAGAACGCTTCACAGAAGTAGTTAATGGACATTCCGCACCTTGGTATTTTTACTTTTTTGTGGTTTTGTTAGGATTTGCACCATATTCACTGTATCTTCCTGCTGCTATGGCTCAAGTGAGATTTTGGCAGCGTTCCTATTGGATGAGTCAACCAAAATCGCAACAATTGGGTTTATTTGCTTGTTTTTGGTTCTTTGGTGTATTTGGTTTCTTCACCATTGCGGTGACAAAATTGCCTAGTTATGTGTTACCATTAATGCCCGCAACTGCTATTCTCATTGCATTACAATGGAGTGATTTATTCCCTAGCAGCTTGGATAACTCTCCTAATTCCTCACAGCCGAAAGCGACAAATTTAGTCAAGATTAGTAGTTGGATAAACGTAGCACTTTTAACTTTAGTGTCCATAGCTTTATTTCATCTGACCCGTTTAACAGGTAGTGATCCAGCCGCGCCAGACCTATACCAAATCATTGAAAATGCAGGTTTACCTGCGCGGGGAGGTGTCATCTGGCTACTATGTGCGATCGCTATTGCTATTCTCAGTTTAATTCGGCGTTGGCGGGCGATCTTAGTAGTTAATTCATTAGGCTTTGTACTCTTTTTAGCTATTGTTTTATTACCTGCTATCTTCATCATGGATAAAGAAAGACAATTACCTTTGAGACAATTATCTGCAAAGATTGTGCAAACTCAATATCCTCATGAAGAATTAGTCATGCTGGGATTCAAAAAGCCTAGCGTAGTTTTCTACACCCATGACCATGTAAATTATTTCAAATTTCCGCAGGAAGTGTTAACACATATTCAGCAGCAATCAGGACAAAATTTACACCAACCATCATTACTACTTCTAGCTGAACAGCGAAAATTTATTGATATGGAATTACCACCAGATGACTACAAGAGTATAGCTAACCTAGGAGCTTATCAACTAGTTCGTATTCCTTTGAAACAAAATCAAAATCAAAATCAAAATCAAAAAATTAGCATTTCACAATCCACTTACCATGATTAACTAAATTCTCAGAACTACCTACTCTCTACTTTCTATCTCTGAGCGCTAAATTAATTTGATTTAATAGCTCTTCCATAGAAATAGAACGAGGTAAGATGCGAACAGCAATTGTCCCGATAAATTTTTCGAGTGACTGCTGATTACTTCTACATACTTGTTTATCCTCTGAGTCTTTCGAGGGATGAGATCTTTGGTCAACGAGCAAAATTGGTGGTAATTTCAGGGGTAAATCTGTTAATTTTCGTAGTGCTTTTTGCACCTCTTTGTGCATAGCACCATCTCCAAAACAAATTAGCAGTAAATCTATACTTTCATGGTGAATTTGTTGTAAAACGTCTGCCCAACATCTACCCATATTTGCTTTCAAACCAGCTGTTTTTAGATATTGAATTAAGGCTTGAAACCACTCACTTCCCCTACCAAGATAACCTCCTGAATCACTTTTAATCGAGTTAGGGGAATTAGATGAGGAGTTTTTCACTAACCTATAATTCCTCGCCTGCTTCAGCCTAACTTGGGGTAAATCCCTCAGCATAGTAAAATCTATTACTAGAACGTTGGGAGGGCTACAAATTCCTGAGGCAATTTGTAGCACAGATAATAGGTCAGATGGCTTACCACTGAGACTACCATTATCTTTTCCTGAAGGCGTTATGTAAGGAAAAACATTAAGTCCAGATATTTGCGACGCAGCTAGGGTAGTAGCAACATCACAAGTAACTAGAGGGATAGCAATTAATCGGGGGTAATTAACCAATTTTTGCAGATAGTTCTGAGCTGTAGAGCTTTCCATATCTAGTAAAACTACATCAAATTGCCAAACCCGTGCTAAAACTTCTGCTTGTGCTAAATCATCTACCTCAATTACTCGATGTGTACTTAATGAGGGATGGGGATTAAGTGTATCTAAGGTTGGACTGACTAATCTGAGGATTCTGAGTACGACTTGATTAGCTTTAATGGTGCGATCTTCTAATCCTACTTGTGTAACTTCTGGTGTAGCACACAACTTGTCTATTAGAGGAGTTAACATCTGAGGTTCTATCGGTAAACTCAAGAAACCTTCAGTACCGTTAGCGAATGCTTGCTCTTTTTCCGCCGCAGTGGCTGTAACAATTACGGGAATATGGCTAGTTGCTTGATCAGACTTGAGTAAAGTCAAAACATCCCAACCTGAGAGTAATGGGAGCAAAGGATTCAAGAATACGGCTTTTGGTTGCAATCGCCGTGCTTTTTCCAATGCTTCTGTGCCTGAACGTGCAATTACTACTCGATAGCCTAAGTTTTTCAGATGTTCACTTAAGTCTTCGATATACTGTGCTATGGCTTCTACAACTAACACCAATCTTTGGGAGAATATAGGTTGATGCGGCAACGGAGTTTTCAGCCCATAGAGTAAAGGAAAGTTGAATTCTTGGGTGATTTTACGACTTTGTCTGGTCGCTGAGTCTATATCCTCTACAAAGGCGGGTTTTGGTGGAGCGGGTGGTAATAATAATGTAAACTGACTTCCTTTACCTTCACGGGATAGAAAACTCACATCTCCACCGTGAAGACGTGCTAAAGCTCTCGTCAAGACTAATCCCAAACCAGTACCTTCAAATTGGCGCGTCATGGGATTTTCTAGCTGTTGGAATTTCTGAAATATGAGGTGTTGTTTGTGTTCGGGGATACCAATCCCGGTATCCCAAACTGTAAAAGCAATCCATCCCTCCCAATGATTAACTCTGAGTCCAATTTCTCCTGGGGCTATAGTAAATTTAAAGGCATTGGAAAGTAAGTGTACTAACATTTGGCGTAAACGTAATTCATCCGCTACTATTTGTTCTAGTCCTGGTTCAATTGCTAGGCTGAATTGGGGCTCGGACTGATCGGCGCTACTAGGGGTAGATTTAGCAGTTTGGCTATTTTGGCTATTTAATCCCTTGACTTCTGCGAGAGCGCGATCGCAAACAGTACGGATTTTGACGCTAGTTAGAGTCAATTCGATCTGTCCCGTTTCCATGCGAGTCAAATCCAGAATGTTATTCACTACACACATCAAATGCCGTCCGCTTTGGTGAATTAATCCAGCATAGCGAGCTTGACGCTCATTCAGTTCTCCTAAATTTTGATCGGCCAGTAATCTGGATAAACCCAAAACTGCTGTGAGGGGAGTTTTCAGTTCGTGACTAATACAAGCTAAAAACTCATCTTTCAAGCGATTTAATTGCATTAAATCAGCATTCTTTGCTGCTAATTCCTTGCATAGCTGCTGCTGTTCGGTAATATCAGTTGCTAAAATCAACCACAGCTTATCAGCATTTAATCCTGATTTATGAGTTTCTAAGGTTACTTCAGCATCGAAGCTATTCAAGGGAATCTTGGCAAACTGCCATATTTGCTCTTGCCCGCTTTGTACTTGTACAACACAGGTACAAGTACCTAAATGAGCATTCAGAAAACAATGGCTAGATGAAGTATTTACGTGATTTTTCGATTCTGTAGAAGGTACTGGGGTATTTTCTGGATATAAGTTGTTCTGTTCTTGATACTGTTTTGCTGGATGCGTGATAACTTGATATTCATTATAATTTTGCTGAGTAAACTTTGAAGCCGGAAAATAAGCCGGAGCTAGGATTGATTCTACCTGTTTACTGACTTCTTTAGGATTTTTTAATGCGCCTAATTGTTGCCACCAAGCTGGGTTTTGTGTCACCACATCACCTTCTTCTGTTTGTAACATCAAAGGCCAAGGCAATTTTTCTAATAAATGTACTAAAGGTTGATACTCTGCTTCAATTCGCGAGTTGAGAATTGCATCCGCATCAGCGGGAGAATTTTCTGGGCTACTGGACACTAATGCCTTTTTTTCCCTAGCCAATAGTTTTAGTAGCCGGGAATTATCCAATAATCCCAATAGCTTACCATCTAGATCTACCAAAACCCATTCGGTAAGATAATTGTGCAATTTGCGGGATTTATGCGCGTAATTCGCTGAATAAAGCAATTTATCTACTTTTTCATTCTGTAAAATCGTCTGTACTGGTTCAATAATAGTTGGTTCCCAATCTAATAATGGCTGTTGCAGATTAAAAGTAGGGTTTTCATTGATCACCGCTAATAGCTTTTGTGTGAAGTGCGCCGAGCGCAATAATCCTATGGGAGATTGCTGTTGATTGACCACAACTAAGCGATCGCACTGCTCTTGCGCAAAAATCTCTAACACCATGGACAGAGTAGTAGTGGTTAAACATCTGGGTGCGATTGTGAGAAAGTCATAAATTGGATATTTTAGCATTGACATAAGGCAATTGGTGTCATTTTTCCCGTGGTCAGGTGCTGGTGTCACCATCTACCCAACTCCAGATAGTCCTCACAGTTTGTGAAGTAGCCAAAGGCAGGTTTCGGACGACTTCGGTGTTACTCTAATAAGTCTGGTTTTAAAATGATTTCTATACTTCCCCCAGTTTTACCGGGGAAAATGTTTTTTGGCGATTAACCCAATGAACCAGCACCTTATTAGTCTGACAACTACTCATTGATCAGACAACATAGAACAATTATGGCTCTAAATATTCGCTAATAAACCTTGAGGAATTATAATGATTTGACATGAGGCTATATTTTTAGTCTGCTTAGGTGTGGTGAATCGAGTAACTAATCAAAAAATCTATACTTAAGTAGATGTGCTTAATAACATTATACAAAGATAGATTCTGCTTTGGTGTAACAGTATGTTAAGCAGGGAAATGATGACTTAGTAACTAGAACCTTTTAAATAATTGCTCAGATGAATTACTGTAGAGATTGCTTTTACTTTTTACTATATAAATTATCTGCATGAAAAACATGACTAATCGCCTATCTACCAGCAAAAAATCTAATTGTGAACTCCAGCAATGAGTCCAGTAGACGAACCAAAAACCTTAGAAAAGATTAAGTCAGATTATCGCCAAATCTTGATTAATTACTTTACTGCTGACCAAATGTTAAAAAATAGAATTGATAAATTTGTCAATTACTTATTTTATGCTAATGTCCCTGTGCCTCAAATTATCGAAATCCATATGGAATTAATTGATGAATTCTCTGACCTGTTAAAGCTGGAAGGGAGAAGCGATGAGACTTTGCTTAACTACCGTCTGACTTTGATAGACATTTTAGCGCATCTTTGTGAAGTCTACAGAGGTTCTATATCTAGAAAAAGTTGAGAGGGAACGGGAAACAGTAAATACATATAGACTCATATGTGATTTTTGAACAAGACGACCTACTCTTCTCCTGTTTCCTGTTCCCTATTCCCTGTTCCTTGCCCGAAGGGCTTGGTGATGGAATGCAAGGTGTTACTGACTCAATTAATTCAACTATTGCAGTTTGTAACTATTTCTTATGGCTCTCAAGCATATTCCTTTAGACTTTATTCAAATATGTCTAAAGATTTGGAACTAAAGCAAATGTACTTGCTTAATGTCTTTTGTCATGAATTTGTAGTTGCTGTTTCTTCTGTAGCTTGTATTTTGGGAATCTTAATCCTACGGGTTAATTCTCCGAAAAATCAGGATAATGCCCAAGAAATAGAGGAAAATTTGCTGAAAATGACCTTTTCTTACTGGTTAGTTTACTGTGTAGCTTTTGGGATGGAGAAGGTAATTTTACCCCACTGGGAATATCTAATTATGACTTTGAAAATTACCACTGCTCTGTCATATTTCTTAACATTTTCTTGTATTGTTAGTTTACCTTTATATAAACTTGCCGTACATCAAGTCGAAGAATAGAGCAGTAAGTGCTATTACTTATTCCCTATCCCTACCCTGCTATGCTGAGGGTGGGGACTTGAATAATATGATGAGAAAATGGCTAAATAATCAGGCGGCTTCCAGTGGTGCCATTGTTAAACCGGCTCGTCGCAACTGCTGATGGTAAAGTTCTGCTGGTTCCTGGGGACCAATCCAAACAATTGCACTACCTTCATAATGTACTTGATTAGTTAGATCCCAAGCGCGATCGCTGGTCATTCCAGGAATATATTTCATCAAGCAATCAGCGACGTGTTTAAATGTATTGAAATCATCATTTAACACGATTACCTTATAATTCGGATAAGGTTTGCAAATTACTTGAGTTGTGCGGTCAGGAGTTACGGTAGGTGTTGCTGCCATCATGCTATAAGCACATACAAGTTCTTTAACCATAGATTATCTAGTCAAAAACAAGGTTTTACTCAGATGTGTACCAGATAAAACAACCTTAGGTTAGCACAAATAACTTTTCGTTTGCCAGGTGTAGTAAGCGATCGCCAATCGGGGGACGGTGCTACTGTACAACAGTTTAACATTTTATCAGATACTCAATACAATGATAGCCTACTGCCAATCTTGCCAGTCTTCATTAAAAATTGAAGTATCGGGGAACGCAGTAGGATTACCATTATTGGCGAGAAGTTCTTGGAGTTTCTCTAAGAGGGGTTCTCGTTCAGGTAATTTATTCACCAACTTATAGGGAGGGATATGATGCTGCAGCGCAAAAGCTGCAATAGTACCCGCAGCAGCACCAGATGACCATTCAAAAGAATGTACCCGATAACTAGCAGCAGCTATATGACTAGTAGCTATACTTTTTCCCCCCACTAACAAGTTATCTATTTTTTGGGGGATCATTGCCCTCAAAGCGATTTGAAAAGGATAGGCTTGTCCTGCTGCTGTTTTTTCTCCTGGGCGCTCGTAATTACCAGGAGCTTCTGGCGGACTCAATACCATACAAGGGTGGAAATCGATCGCATAGTGACCAATCCCTATAGCGTCAGGAAAAATCGTCGAACGGGTACGCCGAATAACTTTATCTAGGGGAATATCGCCTTCAATCACAGGAATAGCTTCCAATCCTGATATGGCTGCGATCAGATCGCGATACATTTTAGGTGGTAAAGTCTTCTGATAATATTGGGTATTGTAATTATGACGAGAAATATCAACTTCCCAAATACCAAAACCCGAATTATATCCCCAACTAGGTCGTCCAATAATCCGCCTGGCTTCTCGAATATAGGGATATTTTGATAACCCAGTTACTGTTCCCATAGGAGAGTTTAAACCCGTTAATAGCCGCAGATTAGGTTGTGGCTGCTTAATACCTGCACCTAATTGAGAATCTGTAGTTCCTCCATACAACCAGTAAAAGAACGATAAGGCATTTTGCTCACCTTTAAGCAGAGTCTCGGTTCTAAGTCCACCCATCCAGCTTCCAGGTTTTAGCTGACCATTAGCTTGTAACTGATTCCGGCTATAGATGAGATTATCCTGAGATGTACCAGGACGATAATCATTACCCCAAGTCCAGTTTTGGATAGAAATTTCCCCAGGAACTGGTTGCGTAAAGTTGAATCCACCTACTTCCTCCGGTTTTCCTGGCTTCGGACTCCAAATTCGGCGGTAGGTAAATACCAAATCAAAATTTGCTAGTCGCGACGATTCATAACTAAAATAAGGTTGATAATTTGAGTAAAATTCAGGGATAGTCAGATTTTGGGGTTCCTTAGTCTCTTCCACGGCAAAAGTATAAGTAAACCCTTGAGTACAATAGGGGTTATTAGTAGTACTGGAGGAAGATGGCTCTAGATATGAACGAGCATCAATACCTAAGCGGTATGGAACATCTGCTAAAGCGATAATTTCTCCGGTTTCAGTCGTATCTACTAAGTACCAGTTAATACTTTTATTCTTTCTCGGTTGAGGAATAAAGTGAATAACAGTTTTGCTCAACAGAGAAGAGTTTTCATAACTATAAGCATCTGTAATAATTTGCGAAAGTGGTAAGGTATTCAAAGGTGGCGATGTTTTTGTAGCTGGCTGATGTTGAATTGCTGTGACATCTTGAATTATTTTGCCATTAGAACTGAGTTGTAAATCTTTGATTACTGTATTTGGGAACCATTTTAATTTTCCGTTACCCCGACTTTCAGCTTCTTGGAGCATCTCAGTTAAGATAGTATGACCATCTTCAGGAAAGAAGCAAGCTTCACTTACCCAGCAGTGACCAGGGTTTAACGTGCCATATTTTTGTTGTATGCGATCGCGTAATTCCAAATATCCCCGTGAGTAATACAGCTTCTTGCGCTGGGTTGGTCGTTCGTCTAATGCAGATGTTCCTTGGGAAGATATTTGTCCACCCAACCAGTCGGTAATGTCAGTCAGACAAACGTTACGTCCTGCTAGCAGAGCCTCATATGCTGTAGCAACTCCAGAGAGTCCACCTCCCATGACTAAAATTTCACAGGTGACAGTTTTGGTTGAGGAACTTAGGTCAGGAGTTTTAGCTGAGATTAAACCCGGAAAACCTATGAATTGTAGCATTAAAGCAGCGATTAGTCCAAGCAGAAAAACTAACTTTTGGGTGTAAGCCCTTGTATATTTCCATTTCATAATTTTGCTAAACCCTCTTTTATAACTTTAGATCATTTTTACAACTCAGCTATCAAACATGAGTGACTTTTGCCAGAAAATATCTTTTTTCAGCGATAAACAGCCTCGCAAGTTATGGAATTGGACGCATGAAGTTTGCCGAGCTAGGATAGAGGAGTTGGGAAATTTTGATCAGGATGCTCATGCTTGGTAATTTTGATTACTATAGTTCTGTTGCGTATTGCTGAATTTATCCTTTGTTTTGGAGGTGAAATTTTATGTCTACCACTACTACCATCAATCAAGTAGGGGGATTATACACCATATCTCCCACAGGACGAAAACTATGTTTCCCCTTGAAACATACTGGCGTACAAGCAAAAATTGCAGGGAATATATCACGAGTAGAGGTTATCCAAAGTTTTGAAAACCCCTTCGATCTACCTTTAGAAGCGGTCTATGTCTTCCCCTTACCTGAGGACGCAGCCGTAGATGACATGGAAATAAAAATAGCTGATATTTCGATCAAAGGAAGTATTCAGAGAAGAGAGCAAGCAAGGCAAATTTACGAGCAAGCAAAACAGCAGGGACGTATTGCTGGCTTACTAGAGCAAGAAAGAGATAATATCTTTACTCAGTCTTTAGCTAATATTCAACCTGGAGAGAAAATCGAAGTTACGATTCGTTACACAGATAGTCTGAAGTTTCTGGCGGGAAATTACGAATTTGTCTTTCCTATGGTCGTAGGACCGCGTTATATTCCTGGTACACCAATTGATCATAGCGGCGACACAGATTGCGTTCCCGACGCTTCATTGATTACTCCACCAGTTATTCCTCCAGAATTGCGTTCTCGTCACGAAATCAATGTAAATGTGGAACTTAATCCTGGATTACCTATTTTAAATATTACTTCTCCCTCTCATAAACTACAAATAGGTCAGACCGGAGAAATCATCGAAGTCTCCTTGGCTGGAGAAGATAATATTCCCAATAAAGATTTTATTTTGCGTTATCAAGTTGCTGGTCAATACACCCAAGCCACAGTTCTGACTCAATCAGATAGCCGAGGTGGACATTTTGCTGTTTATCTAATTCCAGCTTTAGCATATCAATCCACGGCAATTATACCTAAAGATGTAGTCTTTCTCATCGATACTTCTGGTTCTCAAAGTGGCGCTCCCATACAGCAATGTCAAGAATTGATGCGGCGATTTATCAATGGGTTGAATCCTGAAGATACCTTTAATATTATTGATTTTGCCCAAACTACCAGAAAATTATCCTCAACTCCCCTAGCAAATACACCAGAAACCCGTGCTATAGCAATTCAATATATCAATAATTTAGCTGCTAATGGAGGAACTGAATTGCTCAATGGTATTCGAGAAGTTCTCCAACTTCCAGTAATTTCTGCGAGATTACGGAGTATTGTTTTACTTACAGACGGATTTATTGGTAATGAGAAAGAAATATTAGCAGAAATACAAAAAAATTTAAAACCGGGAAATCGCCTTTATAGTTTTGGTGCTGGTAGTTCTGTCAATCGCTTTTTGCTGAATCGCGTGGCGGAAATTGGTAGAGGTGTATCGACAATTATACGTCACGACGAACCTACTGATAAAGTAGTAGAGAATTTCTTTCAGCAAATAAATAACCCTATATTGACCAATATTCAAGTTACTTGGGAAGGAGATGGAGAAGCACCTGTAATTTATCCCACTTCAATCCCTGATTTATTTACCGCACAACCGTTGATTTTATTTGGACGACAACCAGCTGCTCATGATGGTGTTTTGCGCATCGACGCAACTGCTGCTGGCGGTCAAATTTACACAAAGACCTTACATCTCAACTTTTTTGGTGATGGTAATCCGGCGATCGCTACGCCCAACCCAGGTATCGCCCAACTATGGGGACGGGCTAAAATTAAACATCTCACCAATCAGATGTTTAGTTACAACACAAAAGCTGGTGTAGAAGAGATAACCAACACAGCTTTAACTTATCAATTACTTTCTGAATATACTGCTTTTGTTGCTATTAGCGAAGAAATACGAGTCAATCCAGCAGGTGAATCTATCACTGTACGAGTACCTGTAGAAATGCCAGAAGGTGTTAATTATCATAAAGGTTTCGGTGAATACGATCAATATGATCAACTTCGCCCTCGAGGATCTGTTTTATCCCCTTCCCCCCAATACTCACCTCAGTCCTACACTAATGATCTCCATCAATCAGAATTAAGTTTGGGGATAGCACCACAGTCGGTTACTCCATCTAGCAAAAATCAGTCCGTCTGTCCTCCTGATCAATCCAAAAAAATGTCCAAGACACACTCAGAAATTTTTCAAGAAGTTAGTCAGCAGCTTGAAGAAGTATTTGGTGGAGATTCAGAACCAGTTCCTAGCTATATTGCTGAATCTCCAGAATCTGAAAATCTTTCGATTATTCTTCCACAACTCCAAGTTGTGAGCGTGTCAGGTTTAACGACCTCTGAAGCTGATGCTTTAACTGAGTATCTGCAAAAAGTGCATTTACCAAAAGTGTTACCTGGTGAAGTCGTGTTTGAGTTTAATGTAGAGCAAGGAAGGGTAAAACAATTAGTTTTAGATGAAGATGCCTCCATATTAACAGATATAACGGTCGTAGTTGAAGAAATCAAGCGATCGCTCTTAGCCTGGTCAGCGCCGATCACCGCCAAAGGTCAAGTCCGCCTAGTCATTCGCATTAATTGAATTACCTCTGGCTTGATCTCGAACAAATCAAAAATGTAGTATTCTAGTACTGCAGTACTATAAAATAAAAATGCGTGATTTGCATATTAATACTTACATAATTAACTATTCCTTTTGGAGAACTCACCAAAGAGAGGCAGAGGGCAGGAGGCAGGAGGTAGAGAGTATATTTTTTGCCCTCTGCCACAGGGTCTGAAGCCCCTAAATTTATTTATGCAAAACACAAAAACATGTATTGCGAGACACGTAG
>Ga0116228_10000049_pt1 | contig 66142 bp, 54 predicted proteins | sample S1TSphfallax_2_FD_89694 | JGI IMG/M metagenome (GOLD analysis project Ga0116228, IMG submission 89694) | Host-associated microbial communities from peat moss isolated from Minnesota, USA - S1T2_Fc - Sphagnum fallax MG | ecosystem: Host-associated > Plants > Peat moss > Unclassified | place...
AAGCTGGTCAATCCTACGATCCCGTAGCATTAGTTTTAGGGGATTTCAATGGAGATGGTAATATAGACGTAGCAACAGCCAATGATGGCGCTAATTCCGTCTCCGTTTTGCTGGGTGATGGCACTGGCAACTTTACACCTCCTACCACTACTTTGGCGGTAGGTAGTCATCCCGATGCGATCGCCTCTGGGGAACTGGAAAATAGTAACAGCTATTGGGACTTAGTGACAGCAAACCAAGGAGATAATACGGTTTCTGTCTTGCTGAATGGTGGTACAGACAACTTTGCTACTGCGGCTACATATGCAGTAGGTTTAGATCCTGTAGCAGTAGCTATCGGTGACTTCAATGGCGATGGGAGCGAGGATATCGCCACACTCAGTGGAAATGATAATAGTGTTTCTATTCTATTTGGGAATGGCGCTGGCGGCTTTAGCCCAGCCACAACCTATGCTACAAATGTCACACCAAACGGTAATAATACTGGTTACCTAGCAACGATCAATCTGAATGGTCAAAGCGATAGCATAGCTTTTACATCTCCTGATAATAATTCTCTCAATATATTGGCGAATACCAACACTGGGAACTTAAGTTTGCTTAATCTTGCCCCAGTTGTCACAGTACCTGTTAAACAAACTGTTGATTTCAATACCACTTCAACAATTTCAGGTATTAGTATTACCGCTGATAGTACAGAGCAACTCACCTTGCAGTTGAGCGCAGCTAATGGAGACTTAACTTTCGGTTCTACCTCTGGACTCAATAGTATTAGTGGTGTAGGTTCTGGTAGCGTCACCTTAGTTGGCACATTGAGTAACCTCAATCAGGCTCTGGGCACGTTAGCTTATACGAGTACTACAAAATACCAAGGTCTTGATAGTACTGATAACATCAATCTGATTGTCAGTGAGCCAGCAGGAAATTTAGATAGTAGTAATCCATTGCAGGGTCAAGCCAATATACCGATTAACGTAATTAATCCGGCTTTCCACAACTCATCAAATAATACACTTGACCAGGCTCCCAGCAATAATTTTAACTCCCTGCTGTTTAATTTGGATTCTAACACCCAAAATTTAAGTGAAGTAGGAGTATTTGCAGTTAATAATGATAGTGGTAGCATCACTACTGCTAATGGCACTACTCTACTACCAGGTCAGCCCGGTTATGTCGAGGCTGCTTTGAGTCAGGCGCAAATTTTATATGGTTTTGATCCCACATCTCTGCGTTCTAGTAGTTATAATCCAACCAGTCAATACACTCCTACCAGCAACTATCTAGGCTTCTATTACATATCAAATAGTACGTCTGGTCAGGTGTTATCTACCTTGAATCCTAACCAAGCAACAGCAAACAATGTTTTCTTTAACTTTAGTGCAGGTAACAGCGATGGCTTGAATCATCTCCAAATAACTTCCACTGGTACAAATCAGTTTCAACTGGCGTGGAATGGCACGGGTAGCACCAGTCAAACCCTTCTAACAGCCACACCTGGAAGCGGAGGTCAACCGACTGTCGAACCAATTATTAAAGTGACGAGTGGCACTTTTACCACAAGTATTGTAGCTACTAGTGATGCGTTATTTAATGATTTTGTGGGATTTTATCCAGTTCTAAATTCCTCAGGACAGATCACTTATAATGGTAAGACGCTTAACCCTGGAGATCCTGGCTATGCAGCCGCCGCAGTTGCTGAAATCATATCTGGGTTAACATTCAATAAGAATACTGGCTCAGTTGATACTAACATTGCACCTGTATTCAACTCAGCAGACCAGCCGTGGCAGAGTTCTCAGACTGTTGGTTTTACTCAAGGTGCAAGTGGCAGCGCAAGTGGACTCTTTGCTCCTGTACTGATTGCCAATGGTACTCCATCACAATTCGAGAGTCAGAATCCAAATAATAATCCTCCCAGTGGTTTAGATACAAGTAGTGTAGGAGCAAATCCTCTGGCCTACTTTGCTTATGTGAGTGCAAACCCAAGTGGCGATACCATTGACCATATTAGATCCTTACCAGGTACCTTAGCCTTTAAGGATTACTATCAGGGAGGCGATCTAGACTATAACGACATTGTACTACACTTCTCCACTAATCCAACCTCTGTAGCAGCAATCTAGTTAGCCTGCAAGCCGAATTAGGTTTTGCTTAAACCTATAGTGCCATTTAATTTGTTTGACAAAATTACATAATTTATACGAGCCTTTGGTAATTATCCAAAGGCTTTTTCATGACAAAAATTTCTGTAACGGCAAAATTAACTAAGTAAGAGGGAACAGGAAACAGTTAGTCTTTTGATGACTTTTAATGACTTTATTTGTAGTCAAATTGGCTTTTTATAACTGGCTATTCATATCATAGTAATTATTAGCAAAGAGGTAATAAGAAAGCGTTTCCCAACTCTGATTCCACAAGAGTTGGCAATAACTAATACTGAAACGAGAAAAATACTATTTCCGAGGTAAAATCTTTATGTCTATTGATACCAACCAAAATAATAAAACACTGCTGAATATTACTTCTACTTCTTTAGTTAATAGTTTGAGCAATCCGCTAGATCAAAACCTGAGTTTGAGCAGTAGTAGTAGTAGTTTATCTAGTAACGTTTCTGCTAAAAATAATCCTCCAATAAATATACCCAAGGTCAGTCCTAGTGCTTATAGTTCCACCGATGGCTACGGTCTAGTTAATGCAGGAAATGCAGTTAGTACGGCTGCTGGTGCTGCTCCTTATAGCAGTGTACCCGCATTGGGTGGTAATAGCTGGGGAGCAGATTTAATTAAAGCACCGGAAGCTTGGTCTCATGGGTATACAGGTCAAGGTGTAATTGTTGCTGTTCTCGATACTGGAGTTGATTATAATGATACGGACTTAAAAAATAATATTTGGACTAATCCCAATCCCAATGATGGTGATGGTTATGCTAATGATATACATGGTTGGAATTTTGTTAGCAATAACAATAATGTCATGGATAACAACGGACATGGAACTCATGTTTCAGGGATTATAGCTGCAGAAGATAATAATTCTGGAATGATTGGCGTTGCATATAATGCCAAAATTATGCCAGTTAAAGTTTTGGATCAAAATGGATCAGGCTCAATAGATACGATCGCCGAGGGAATTCATTACGCTGTCGATCATGGCGCTAATATTATTAACCTCAGTTTAGGAGGTAATTCTTCTGACAACACGCTCGAATCAGCTATTAATTACGCTACCAGCAAAGGAGTCACCGTTGTGATGGCAGCTGGTAATGATGGTAATTCTACACCAGACTATCCTGCTATCTATGCTAATAATGATGGAATCGCTGTGGGTGCTGTGGACCAAAATAATCAACTGGCGAGTTTTTCTAATCGTTCTGGTCTTCAGTCAATAGATTACGTTACTGCTCCAGGGGTGAATGTTTATTCGACACTCCCAAATAATCAGTTTGCGACTTATAGCGGTACATCTATGGCGACTCCCTATGTTTCTGGAACGATCGCCCTGATGCTAAGTGCTAATCATAGCCTAACGGAGACCCAAATACGAGATATTGTCATGGGAACAGCAGAAAATAGTACCGCAGTTGCACCATCACCCGTTTCATTACCCATTTCGTTGCCCATTTCGTTACCTATTCCATCGATAACATCCTTACTTTCCTCATCGCCTACTTCATCAATACCATCCTTACTTCCCTCATCGCCTACTTCATCGATACCATCTTCATTTCCTGGCTTAAACTCTATTGGTTTAATTGGTAATCTGAGTAATCTCGGCTCAATATTTTCACTTCTCCTGGGTAGCTTACCATTTTCTCTACCCTCAACTCTACCCTCAACTACACCCTCAACTACACCTTCAACCACACCTTCAACCACACAAGTATCACAATTAGCAACAGGTGGTGTTTTAATCATAAATTTCAATACTTTAGATAACCAAAGCTCTAGTTCACCAAATTTATTAGCCAATTCTATTTCGCTATATTCTGATAATAATAACAATTTTGATGATAGTGAGATATCTGTACCATTTTACATTTAACAAGAAACCACAAATCATAGGGGCGCAAGGCCTTGCGCCCGTACCTGATCTCCTCAATCCTATCTCACAGAAAATGCGTCGCTGAATCTGCGAGTAATTGGCTCAGTAATAAAAGTCAAAATTGATTTCTGACGAGTCACAATTTCTGCATTAGCAACCATACCTGGCGTAAATTCTACTTCTTGTCCTCTCACCTTAATGGAGTGTCTACTTATTTTAATTCTTGTCGGAAAAACCAAACCTAATTTTTGATCCACAATGGCATTGGGACTAATTTCCACTACTTTACCACCAACAGTTCCAAATTCTTGAAATGGAAAAGTAGCCATTTTAATTTTTGCCTCCATTCCTGAATGAATAAATCCAATATCTCGATTGAGGACTTTCACCTCTAGCAACATTTCTTCTCCTTCTGGCAAAATGGAGAGTAATTCTTCTCCTGCTTGTACCGGTCCTGTAGTAGCCTTGACTTTATAAATTGTTCCTGCGACAGGCGACCTCACGGTTTCCTGAGCTTTGTGCAATTTTGCTTGATTAAGTTGACCGATAAGATTAATTAATGCTTCTTTACGCTTATTAATTTCCGTTAATATCTGACTCCGATGCTCTGAATTAAATCTGAGCAATTCGTTGCGTGCTCCTTGATAAGCTTGTTCAGCTTGACTAATTTCTTCAGCTTGTCCAGCAATATCCTTGATCAAAGATGTGACTCTATCTTTAGCTGTGACTAATTTAGTATGGGCATTAGTTACATCATCGTGAGATTTAATAATTTCCATATTTACAGCATTTAGTTTTTCTTTTGCATCTAGATAGTCAATTCTGGGTACAGAACCAGTCGTAAGTAGTGCGTGGAAACTTTTCTCTCTTTGTTGCGCTACATGCAGTCCGCCAGCAATTCTAGTTTGGATTTCTGTAGCATTAGCTAAATTTATCTGAGCATTCGCAAAATTTTCCCGAACACTGACTAAATTTGCTTGTAGTTGATTCAGGCGGATTTTGGCCTGATTGATTAAGGCTATCTGACGATTTGCTTCAGCCTTTAAGCTGGCTTGTTTGGCTTGATACAGTAATAGGTCAGAATTTAACAGTTGATTTTCAATTGTAGTCCCGTCGTTTTTAGTCCCTGTAAGTTCTGCATTCAAGCGATATAAATCATCCTCAAGCAATTTTCTAGATTCAGCTAGACGATTGACATCTGTTTTTTGTAAATTCGAGTCTTTTTGCAATAATACTTGACTTTTAGTAACGCGATCGCCCTCTTTTACCAGTACGGAGGTAACTGACCCACTACCCAACGATGTGATTGGTCTTACCTGAGTTGTAGCGATTAATTCTCCGTCTGCGATCGCCACTTCATCAACTTGGGAAAAATTCGCCCAGGCGATCGCACCAACTACTACTACACTAATTGCCCCTGCAAACAATCTTGTATAAAGTGGCGGTAATTCCTTGACCGCCTTGCCTAATTCAAAAGATAACTGTTCCTCTGGGTTAGCGAACAGTTGTTTTATTTGGTGTGCTTGTACAGCATTTGCAGCTAGCGGATGTTTCATAAAAATCGGCAACCTTTCAATCTCTAAATAAAGACTCCAAAAATTGGCATTAAGAACGGGAGAAAATAGAGAAAGCAAGTTTGATGCTAATCTAGCCAGATGCAAAATACTGTAATGACAACGACCTAAAAGGAGGCAGGAGGTCGAAGGCAGGAGGCAGAAGGTAAATCAAAGACGATCATTAGCAAAGTAGGGGCGCAAGGCATACGAGCCCTTACTACCTCTTACCTCCTGCCTCCTGCCCCCTGCCTGCTTAAATATCAATTTCCACAATTACTGGTGTATGATCGCTTGGTTGTGTAAGTTTGCGAGGAGCTACGTCAATGATGCAGCTTACAGCATGTTGATAAAGTATGGGAGTAAGATAGTGGTGGTCAATTCGCCAACCTAAGTTACGGCGAAAACCACCTGTACGATAGTCCCACCAACTATAATGTCCGCCATCTTGTGTGAATTTGCGAAAAGCATCAGCAAATCCTAATGTCAGCACATCTTTTAAAGCTTGACGCTCAATTTCAGTCGCCATGACCCGATTTTCCGGATCGATTTTCTCATGAATGTCTATATTTTCCAAAGCAATATTAAAATCGCCACACATACAAATAGATGCTGAGTCTTGTAATAAAACGCACAAATATTTTTGCAGTACTTTTAACCAATTTAACTTGTACTCATATTTCTCACTGCCAACTTCTGAACCATTAGGAACATAAAGATTCAAAATGCGAATTCCGTCTATTTTCCCAGTAATTACCCGCTTTTGTTCATCCCATTGGCCATCTATATCGGGTAGAATTGCGCCAAAACCACTACTGACATCAAGTAATGGCTTACGGCTAATTATTGCTACGCCGTTATAAGTTTTCTGTCCAGAGTAATAACAGTGATAACCTAACTGTTCCAATGGCGATCTCGGAAAATCTTCATCTACAACTTTTGTCTCTTGTAAACACAGAACGTCAACAAGGTTTGCAGTTAGCCAATCACTCACCTGATGCAGCCGTACACGAATTGAATTAACATTCCAAGTAGCAATTTTCATGAGATTTCAGTACAGAAAAGCATAACAAATTATAAGTTGTGTAAATCTCATGTAAACAATCCTATAAATAGAATGTAACCTTATGTAAATAATGAGGTAGAGACAATCAGAGTTTTATCCTGAATCATTTTTTTGCCTTTACAGTTCTTAGTAACTCAGCCTTTGGATCAGCGATTGATCGGCAATTTTAGTATTGACCACTACAAAATCGACCAATATGTTATTTGCATTACAAAATATTATAATTTATAATGATCCCCAAGATAGACTACAACAATTAAATGCTCGGTTATATTTAATAGAGAAATAAACCAAAAAATCCAATTCCTAGCAACTTACTTTAATCGTCTAATTTTAAACAACTTTTTAGGAGAAAACTGGTATGAATCCGAATGGCAATACCTGTCCGTGTTGTGGTGGCTCTACGGTTCGCCATGTCCGCCATCATGAATTATACTGGTTTTGCCTATCGTGCAGGCAAGAAGTTCCCATCTTAAGTAACAATCGTTTATCAGGTATCACCCCTAACCAAGTTAAATCACCCACAACAGCGATGGCTATTAGAGCGGAGTAGCAATAAATATATATTAATGTATGTCTATTGCAGCTTGAAAAACTTATCTAAGGCTGCTACCATACTGGGAGGCCAGCGACGAATATTTTTTACCCAATTGATATCTTTGTAGCGGGGGTCAAGTCCATAAGCTGCTACCCAGTTACTTTCTGCTTCGCCTTTTCTCCTGCCTACCCAGTAAGCAGCTGTTAAAGCAGCACGCATATCGGCAAATCTAGGATATTTACGCACAATATTCTGCATTTCTCGTACAGCCTGATCTATTTGACCAGTCTCATACACAGCCAGAGCATAGTTGGCTCTGGCAAAGGCAAAGCTGGGAGCTATTTCTAGGGCTTTTTGATAATCTCTGATCGCCTCCGACCACTGGCTCAAACCTGCATTAGCATTACCTCGGTTGTTATAAGCCATAGCGTCCTTAGGGTCTAATGCCAAAACGCGATTGTAGTCAGCGATCGCCTCTGACCATCTACCCAAGCCTTCCAAAGCTGTACCACGATTCAAATAAGGGTCAGTCACATTAGGAGCCAATTGTATAGCTTGATTGTAATCCGTCAAAGCTGCTACCAATTTATTTTGACTGACGCGGGAATTACCTCGATTGCTCCAAGCCTCAGCTCGATCAGGAAATTTTGTAATAATCTGAGTCCAATAACTCTCAGATGTAGCAAAATCACCCAATTGGGTTGCAGTAAATGCTCGATCTACCAATTCGTCTAATTCTAGAAAATTTTCGACCTGAGTAGGAGGTATCGTGGTAGATTCCGCCATAACTGGCGTAATCCAAGCAAATACAAGTATAAAACTGAGAATAGCGCCGATTAACTTAACCATATTAACTCAATCATTTAATTTTATCTTTTACATAATTTATAATAGTATATAAATGATAGCAATAAAACTTTTTTCGACTAGCCAGGGAAAAAGCCAAACTGCTATAGAGCAGCTTGGCTATATTCATATTTGACTAGATAACTCATTGGGAGAGAAACAGATTAATTACCTAATTAATCTGAATTTTGACCCAAGTTAATTTTAACAATTTTGTTCTTTTCTTTTTCAGCCTTAGGTAACGTGAGATTTAAGATTCCGTTATTGTAATCTGCTACAACTTTGGTATTATCAACTTGCAGACTTAGAGGAATTACTCTTTGGAATTTACCATAGTGGAATTCGCTCTTGGTCACGCCTTTATCTTCAGCTCTCCTTTCTGTCTTACGTTCAGCAGTAATGTGAACAGAACTTTTACTAACTTGTACATCTATGTCTTTAAGGTCTATTCCTGGTAACTCTAATTTCAGGTGAATAGCTTCCTCGGTTTCTTGCAACTCAGCAGCAGGAACTTTAATTCCATCTCTTTCTACAACGCCATACTGTTGCAGGGTTTCTTCAAAGAGACGATCAATTTGACTTTGAAAATTGCTCAATTCTTGCCAGGGCTTATAGCGAACTAACATAATTCCAACCTTCCTTACTTAATGAGTATTTACTTCAAGTGAACTACAGGTTATTTAACCTTGTCTTGCTCTTATAATAAGCAATCAATTAAAAGCAGTAAATTCGGTTTTTGCGACTAGGAAATTTCTTAATTACCGAACTATAAACTACACAAAGATAAATACGGTTTACTATAGTTTCTCAGTTCGGTAAACCAGACAGGGGTTTGAGCAGGGGAGCAGGGGAGCAGGGGAGCAGGGGAGAAAAATTTCTTTATACTATTAAGTTAAGTCATTGCTTGAAAGATTCTCATAGGTTAATACAACTTTTGATAGTTCTGCGCTATAATAGACTACTCAGCTTGCTCAGAAGAACTTGAAATATCTACTTCTTATGTAGTAGTACGTAATATAAGAATAAATTTAAAATATGAACTTTGATGACTATTTACCCGAAAGTAATACTAAAAATATTAATCGTCAAAACTTGCTGGCTAGTGGTTGGCGACCTTTTCATCGCGAGTTCGATTGGAATTATTTCTGGCAAATTGTTTCTTATGATACAAAAGAGCTAACCCAGAAAAGTATTAATCTAGCAAGTTACTATGCTGATGCATTAGCCAGGAAAGATTATGCTTGGTGGGCAAATGTCTTAAATTTAGCTTCTGACTATACCAGAGGTGAGCTACAAAAATATTGGGATTACATTACTCCCGATCCGTTAACGCCTGATCATCGTTATAAGGATACATTATCTACTGAGACTCCTATTGTCCAGTTTGTCAATCGCAACAGTATTGCTATTGATTATGTACTTAATCTTCTACAAGAAATTACTGTGTTGCGAGTTTTGAAACTATTGGGTAGTCCTGACATAATCACACAATATTACTCGGAAAGAGACTTTTATTATCCTGTGGAAAAATTTGTCAGTTGGGAACGCCTAGATGTGATCAATTCAGTTTATGCCTACTGGCAATCAAATGATATTTGGTTACAGATTGACCCTTATGATCGCGGTAGACGACAGTATACGATCATGAGTAAAGATTTAGCGCCTTTGATTAATAAAGCCACTTATGATTTAGCTGTCATGCTGAGTGGATATCAGAGTCGTGTAGGCAAGATTCATAGCCAGTTTCCTATTCGCAGTTTTCCTCAGGATATTCAGGCGTTTACTGACTTAGTTCAACAAGCTATTCTCAATCAAAATCAATTAGCAGTTGTAGTACAGGGAGAACCAGGTACGGGAAAAACTGCTTGGACTCAGGCTGTAGCTAAGGAGATTCTTGTACCTCTGGGGTATGTCATTTTTATTCTAGATCATGATGCGATCGCCAACTTTGTTCCACCAACTTATTTAGAGAAGATTTGTATTATCATCAATGAGGCAGATAACCTGGCTCAAGATAGAGCCTTAGAAGTAGCCCAATACAACAACAAAACCGAACACATTTTAGCTTTATTGGATGGTACTCTCTATCAAAGCGTAGTTGACGACTCTGGTATACACGCAAAGCAGCGACTGGTGGTATTAATGACATGTAATACCACTGAAAGATTAGATCCAGCTATGCTCAGAAAAGGCAGAGTAGATTTTATCAGTGAATTTACCCAGCGATTTGTTTAAAGTAGTATAAATTTTTTCCTGTAGAAAAGTTTCTTCTCTAGGACTTGACATTATTTATGGTGAAATCTACCATAAATATGGTTGCACTTTTGAGTAGAGAGTTTTAGGAATGACTAGTTTATCAGGTGCAGAATATGTCAAGTTGGGCTACGGAGATTCAGCCGGAATGACTCTAAGTGCTGAAGATTATAGCTTGTTGACAGACCTCTACCAACTAACGATGGTAGCTTGCTATACAGGTGAAGCTATAGAGCAAAAACGAGCTAGCTTTGAATTATTCGTCAGGCGAATCCCAGAGAATTTTGGTTATCTAATTGCTATGGGCTTGGCGCAAGCTTTAGATTACTTGGCTAAATTGCGATTTAATTCTACACAGATTGCAGCAATCAGAGCGACAGGAATTTTTGCTCAGGCTCCAGAACGTTTTTGGGAAATCTTATCGAATGCTAGTTTCACTGGGGATGTCTGGGCGGTTCCAGAAGGAACTGCAGTATTTGCTTATGAGCCTTTATTGCGGATAGAAGCACCATTGTGGCAAGGACAACTAATTGAAACTTATCTATTAAATACGCTAAATTATCAAACTTTGATAGCGACTAAAGCCGCTAGACTGCGCGATATTGCCGGAGATGGAGCTAATTTGCTAGAATTTGGTACTAGAAGGGCTTTTAGTCCTCAAGCCTCATTATGGGCAGCACGAGCAGCTTTAGCTGGTGGGTTAGATGCTACTTCCAATGTGTTAGCAGCATTACAACTAGGACAAAAGCCAAGTGGTACTATGGCTCACGCCTTAGTTATGGCTTTGTCAGCTATAGAAGGTGATGAAATAGAAGCGTTTAGGATATTTCACCAGTATTTCCCTGAAGCACCTTTATTAATTGACACCTATGATACAGTGAATGCTGCCCAACAACTAGCCCAAAAAGTTCAGGTTGGGGAAATGAAATTATCTGGAGTCCGTTTGGATTCTGGCGATTTAGTTACTTTGTCACAAAAAGTGCGATCACTCCTCCCAGACGTAGCTATTTTTGCCAGTGGAGACTTAGATGAATGGGAAATAGCCAGATTGAAAGCTGCGGGAACCCCCATCAGTGGATATGGCTTAGGAACCAAGTTAGTCACAGGTACACCAATCAATGGAGTTTATAAGTTAGTCGAGATTGATGGTATTCCAGTGATGAAACAATCAATTAGTAAATATACTTATCCAGGCAGAAAACAGATTTTTCGTTCATTCGCGGGAAATCAAATCAAAGCCGATAAACTGGGTAATTTCGAGGAGAGTACAGAATCTGGACAACCTCTATTACAATTAGTTATCAAGGATGGAGAACAGTTAAAGCCTCTGGACGATTTGTCCGCAATTCGCCAACGCACAAGGTTGTCAGTTGTGAGTTTACCAGCAGAGACTCGGCTAATAGATCAGCCCACTTCTATACCTGTAGAGATTTCTGCGGCTTTACAGCAATTGACACAGGAAACTCAAAAACCTATTTTCAGGAAGTCTTCATGAGCCAAAGTCAAATCAAGAGAATTGCTTTATTTGGAACTAGTGCTGACCCCCCAACTGCTGGACATCAGGAGATTTTGCAAAAGTTGTCTGAGCGTTATGACTGGGTGATAGTTTGGGCAGCAGATAATCCTTTTAAACCGCAGCAAACTCCTTTGTCTCATCGAGCAGCCATGATAAAATTGCTTATAGCTTATATAAATACGCCCAAACAGAATATTTCTGTAGAGCAAGAGTTGAGTAGTCGCAGAACTTGGGAAACTTTCCACAAAGTTAGGGCTTATTGGAGCGATCAGGTAGAGTTTACTTTAGTAATAGGTGCAGATTTACTCAATCAGTTACCCAAATGGTATCGTGTAGCAGATTTATTAACAGAGGTGCGGCTGCTGATCATTCCTCGACCAGGTTATGCTATACATGATTCTAGTTTAGACTTGATTAAGCAGTTGGGAGGAAAAATCGCGATCGCTTCTTTTATGGGATTAGATGTTTCTTCTACAGCATTTCGCGAAAGCAGGAATGCTGGAACTCTGGTACCGCCTATAGCTGAATACATCCACCAAGAGCATTTGTACGAATGCCACCGCGCCATCTAAAAAAGATTCATCATCGGGTCAATCAACAACCTTTAGCTGATTTCAAGGTTGGTGTTGATAATGTAATTTTTTCTGTAGATACTGCTCAAAATCGGCTGTTAGTTTTGTTAATAATGCGACAACAAGAACCCTTTGTCAACTACTGGAGTCTCCCTGGTACTTTAGTACGTCAAGGAGAATCCTTAGAGCAAGCTGCATATCGTATTATGGCAGAGAAAATTAAGGTAAACAACCTTTATTTAGAACAACTGTATACTTTTGGCGGTCCTCAAAGAGATCCAAGAGAAGGATCTGATAGCTACGGAGTGCGTTATTTATCGGTTAGTTACTTTGCTCTAGTCAGACTTGAGGAAGCAGAATTGATCGCCGATCAAGTTGCTGGTATAGCATGGTATCCCGTTAAAGAAGTACCACAATTAGCATTCGACCATAACCAAATCTTAGCTTATGGACATATGCGCCTACAAAATAAATTAGAGTACAGCCCGATAGCTTTTGAAGTGTTACCAGAAACATTTACTTTAAACGATTTATATCAGTTATACACCACTGTCCTAGGGGAAAACTTCGCGGATTATTCCAATTTTCGGACCAGATTACTCAAATTGGGAATTTTATCTGATACCGGAATTAAGGTATCCCGTGGTGCAGGGCGACCAGCTAGTTTGTATAAATTTGATGCAGAAGCCTTCGCCCCTTTAAAAGACAAGCCTCTCGTATTTATTTAACCCGTGCTGTGTTATTTGCAGTTCATCAAACAACTATGAAGATTGCGATCGCTCAACTTAATCCTCTAATCGGTGATTTATCAGGAAATGCGGCAAAAATTCTGGAAATGGCGCAAACAGCAAAATCAGTTGGGGCGAGTTTACTGCTAACACCAGAACTATCTCTTTGTGGTTATCCACCCAGAGATTTATTACTCAATCCTAGTTTTGTCCAAGCAATGGATATTTCACTGCAAAAACTAGCCCAAGATTTAGCACCAGACTTAGCAGTATTAGTCGGAACAGTTGTACAAAATACCACCGCCAACATTAACGGGGGAAAAAACCTATTTAATAGTATTGCTTTACTAGAAGCTGGGAAAGTCCAGCAGTATTTTCACAAACGACTTTTACCTACATACGATGTATTTGATGAAACCCGTTATTTTGAACCTGGCTTACAAGCTAACTCTTTTTCGTGGAACCATATCCATATAGGCGTGACAGTCTGCGAGGATTTATGGAATGACGCGGATTTTTGGGGAAAACGTCACTATAATGCTAACCCAATTGCAGATCTGGCTATTCTAGGTGTAGACCTAATTGTTAACCTATCAGCTTCACCCTATACAACTGGAAAGCAGCATGTACGGGAAGCGATGTTGAAACATAGTGCTGTGCATTTTCAAAAACCAGTTATTTACACCAATCAAGTTGGTGGTAATGATGATTTAATTTTTGATGGGCGCAGCTTTGCTATCAACCGTCAAGGGGAAATTGTCTGTCGGACACAAGGGTTTAAATCCGATTTAGCCATAGTAGACTTTGATGAAACACAACGCGATTTACAATTAGGTAACTTATCGCCTAACTATGGCTCAGAAGAGGAAGAGATTTGGCAGGCTTTAGTCATGGGAGTCCGCGATTATCTCCAGAAATGTCGTTTTTCCCAAGTCGTGTTAGGTTTAAGCGGGGGAATTGATTCGGCACTTGTAGCAACAATTGCTACTGCCGCCTTAGGAGCAGAAAATGTGCTTGGTGTACTTATGCCTTCAACCTATAGTTCTGAGCATTCTGTGAGTGATGCGCTAGCACTAGCTGATAATTTAGGCATAAAAACTCACATTTTGCCAATTGGCGAATTAATGCAAAGCTTTGACCGGAGTTTAGCTGAGTTATTTGCGGGAACAGAGTTCGGTTTAACTGAAGAAAATTTGCAATCCCGCATTCGGGGGAATTTATTAATGGCTATTTCTAACAAATTTGGCTATCTTTTACTATCTACTGGTAACAAATCAGAAATAGCAGTTGGTTATTGCACTCTCTACGGCGATATGAATGGAGGATTAGCGGTAATAGCAGATATTCCCAAAACTCGTGTTTATGCAATTTGTCATTGGTTGAATTCTCATGTAGATGCGCTTAAAATTCCATCATTAGCCAATAAATCGGAAATCATCCCACAAAATATTTTAACCAAAGCACCTAGCGCCGAACTCAGATCAGGTCAAGTTGACCAAGATTCTTTACCCGACTATGAGATTCTAGATGATATTTTGCAACGTTTGATTAATTATCATCAATCCGTAGAGCAAATAGTTGCAGCGGGTCATGAAGCAAAAACGGTCAGACGAGTTTTACAAATGATGTCTCGATCTGAATTTAAACGCCGACAAGCCCCTCCAGGATTAAAAATTACTGACCGCGCTTTCGGTACAGGTTGGCGAATGCCGATCGCGAGCAGTTGGATCGATGTCATTAGCAATATCCAATAGTTTATGTGATAATGCTGAGGGTTTCAAGACTTGCAGCATTTTATAACTATATAAGATCCAATCACAAGAAATATGGGCGAAAAAAACCAAGGTTTCATACTATGGCTAACAGGACTCAGTGGTGCAGGTAAAAGTACTCTGGCTCAATTACTAGAAAGTCAACTGAGAGATAGAGGTTTCAAAGTTGAGGTTCTGGATGGAGATCTAGTCAGACAAAACCTTTCTCAAGGGTTAACTTTTAGCAAAGAAGACCGTGATATCAATGTTCGTCGGGTCGGATTTGTTGCTAATCTACTTAGTCGTAATAGCATAGCTGTGATTGTAGCTTTAATTAGTCCCTATCGAGAAGTGAGGGATGAACTGAAAAGGACAACAACAAACTTTATTGAAGTTTACATCAATGCTCCTCTGACAGTTTGTGAAAAGCGAGATGTGAAAGGACTTTATGCTCGGGCTAGGGCTGGACAAATCAAAGCTTTTACGGGGATTGACGATCCTTATGAAGTACCCCTCAACCCTGATATTATTTGTTACACATCAGAAGAGACTATTGAGGAAAGTATTGACAAAATCATGGCTTATTTAGAGCAAGAAAACTATATTAATTACCCAATTAATTACCCACCCCCTACGATGTTGAGGGATGGTTTTGTAGAATTGGACTGCTAATGTTCCTGTCCCTGCGCTCTCTTCTGCTTTACCTGCGCTAAACTTAATCCAAAGATCTGTAAGCAGGTAATTCAGATGAAATTAGCCACAAAAGATACAGTAAAAATCGCCCACAAGAATACAACTGGCAATTGGGCATATCAAGCAATTGAAAAATACTTTGAGAAAACTATCAAGTGGGAAAAATCAGTCAAGAAAGATGAAGATGCAGAAGCCCTACATCAAATGCGAGTAGGAATGCGTCGTCTGCGTACTGCAGTTAGTAGATTTGGCATATTTTTGTCTTTACCGAAATCCGTCAGTGAGAAAAATATCGCCAAAATAGCCAGAACTTTAGGCAGTCTCCGAGACTTGGATGTACAAAAAGATCTACTAGAAAATGACTACCAACCTTATTTACCAAAACAAGAACAAAAATCTCTCCATATTGTTTTTACTCAACTGGCTAAACATCGAGAAATTGCAGCTAATGATGTACAAAATATATTAAAACATGAACTCTATAAATCTTTTAAACATGAATTGCAGGAATGGTTAGATAAACCCATTTATCAAAATTCAGCATTCTTACCAATTCAACAAGTCCTATCCGATTTACTTTTACCGGAAGTGAGTCAGTTTTTCCTGCATCCTGGTTGGTTGATTGGGACTAAATTTCTTGATTCTGATGTAGCTTTAGAAACGAATTGGACATCAAAAGAGCTAGAATTTCACTTAGAATCTCAGGGCGAAATTTTGCACAGCTTGCGTAAGCAAGCTAAAAGGTTACGTTATCAGATGGAGTTATTTTCTAATTTATATAGTGAGGATTACTCCAGCTTGATTTCAGAGGTCAAAGAAGTTCAAGAAATTTTAGGACTCTTACAAGACAGTGTTATCTTAAATGATTGGCTGGAAAATATTTTTAAGTCAGATATCAGTAATCAACTAGGTAGACTAAACACCTTATTGATGGGAAATCGCTATCAATTATGGCAACAATGGCAACCATTACAAGCAAAATTTCTCAATTTTGAAACTAAGCAAAATTTTCGCTTATCAATACTGCAAGTACCACCAAGCTTTCAAACGGGAGAAATTCCGCAATGAAAGCACGGGTTCTCGGATGCACTCTGTATCTACACGCATAGACTGAATGATTTGGTAGTGGTATAGAAGTAGTGATTATTGATCAATTAACCTTTTTTAGATAAGACTTTTAGACTTTAGCATCACTAAATTTTTACTATTACCATTAAATCACCCTCGTAAATTGGCGAAGGTATTGCTACCCGAAAACCTTTATGTTATTCTAACAATGTAAATATGCTTAGGTATGTAATCCGGTTGTTACTTCACTATTGGAAGTACGATCAAGTATTAGTGGTTATATAAATCGTCTTACCTTTATGTAACGCCAGAACAACATTGGAGATAAATATGAACCGCAGCCCTTTTTTCTTACTAACTTTAACTACCCTAGTCACTTCTCTTACTTCATTAAGTCAGCCAGCCTTTGCTAATGATTTTTTAGCTACATGTAGAAATACTAGATTAAGTAATACTAAACTGTCAGCAGAATGTAAAGATACACAACAAATATATCACCATACTAGTATAGATTTAGATGGATTTGTATCAAACCATGATGGGGATTTAGTAATTTCCGTTGATGAAGGAAATTTTGCTAAGACCTGTAAAGCCATAAGACTTAATCGAGGCAATGCGGTACTTTCATCTAAGTGCCGAAAAATAAATCAGCAATGGAAGAATACTTCATTGGACTTGAATCAATATATAGATAATAGCGATGGACGACTGATACTTCATTAATGCTATTTAAACGGGGTAACCGTTCATATCCCCCCTACTTCTTAACTAGGAATCAAGGGTTTCGATGATTTTGGAGGGGGGAGTGAATAATTACGAAACGGGCAACGAGCTATTATTTTAAGGGAGAGGTCAAGATTATGAAATTGGAAATCCTAACCTTAATAGGCAAAAACTGTGTTAGAGGTTGTTTGAAAAGTATATCGCTTGTTGGATATTTGTTACCTCAATCCAGTTGGTAGGCAAGTATTAAAGGTAGTTATTAGCAATTCAAAGCGTTACTACTCTAACCCTGATTTTCGTACTAGGTTAGACCAAGCAATTAACGAACAAGCTAGTAATTTTTAATGCCACCTGGCTACAGTATACAGGCTGAAGTAATTGATATTCGGTCTGATATTCCGAAACAAGATGATCTTAACAAGATAGACTCACACCTTTAACTGCTCGCAATAAAAGGAATGGTTAAATCGAAATTGATTAACAGCTATGCTATATTAGCTGTATAGCTAGCATAATAGTTATGGACATAGTTCAAGATGTTTAACTTGAGTACCTGTTATGTGATTCAATAAATCAATTCAAATTATTGATATAGCTTGTGGACGATAGAGAATTTGAACTACTTAGCTCGACAATTATCGCAATGACCACAATTCCAGTTCACAGCTTCTCTATCAAAGCCAAAGGCGCTTAATAAAAATTGCCAACGACATTGTCTAGTCGTCAAATACTTGTTCATTTGCTTGATAGCTGAGAGTTGTGTTAACCCTCCAGTTCTGGACTTGGGCAAAATTTCATAGTGGAAAGGGTCAATCCATGCAAGTTGTCCACTGCTATGCAAAAGCGATAAGGCTATGGCTCCCCCCGCAAACTTTCGCACCACAGTATCGATATCTCCCTGTTTCGGTAACTTCTTCACTAGTTGTTGAGCTTTTTGTTGGTGCGATCGCATTTGTTCTCGAAAGAACTTTTGTCTGAGCCTATCCCCAGGATCTAATAAGCCTGTTGGTTCACTCATCAACAACAGCACTTCCGAGATATTTCCATCTCTTCCCGCACGTCCAATTTCTTGTACATACTCAGATAACAGGAATGGCGGATGAAAATGAGCCACCCATCTGACATCAGATTTATTAATCCCCATACCAAATGCACAAGTACAAACGACGAAATGTATTTCTCCATTTAACCAGCTAGCTTCTACAACGCGGCGATCGCTTGCGCCCAATCCAGCGTGATAACTAGTTGTCTGATATCCCTGCTCTCTTAACCAATATGCTAGATTTTCTGAATCTCTGCGAGTCCGTACATAAATCAATCCTGTTTGTTGAGGATGGCGATTAATCAACTTTAATAAAAGCTGCTTTCTACATTTAGGAGTCCAAGCAATACGGACATTCAGGTGCAAATTAGACCGATATGGATTGAGCCGAAAAATTTCTGGTTGCTCTAATTGTAAAACATCCAAAATAATTTTTTGGGTTAATGGGTCAGCCGTAGCTGTAAAAGCAGCAAAGCTGATTTTAGTACCAAAAGGTTTTGATTTTAACAATGCTGAACGTGCTACACCTAATCGACGATATTCTGGGCGAAATGCATCTCCCCATTGAGCTAAACAATGAGCTTCATCTAGCATGATACCATTAATTTGTAATTGAGGATGAGATAATCTCTGCCAAACTGGCTGACTTAATAAAGTTTCTGGTGATAAATATAGTAGTTTTAACTCTTGCGTTTCTAGGGCTTCGAGTGTTGCACGACGTTGCTGAATGGGTAATTCACTATGTAATATAGCTGCTTTTTGTTTTAGCTGACGCAGTTCTATGACTTGGTTTTCCATCAACGCTACTAAGGGAGAGACTACTAAGGTTAATCCGGTTTTTAATAGTGCTGGTAGTTGAAAACAAATCGATTTACCTCCTCCTGTAGGCATAATTATTAAGGCATCTTTTTGTGCTAGCAGACAACTGATGATTTCTCCTTGAGGTGGACGGAAATCTTCATAACCCCAAATTTTTTGTAAGGCGCTACGTACTTCTTGCCAAGATGTAGAAGTTGAATGATTCATATGGGAAGAAAAATATCGAATAAATTAAATGTTTAATACAAGAGTATGACAATATTTGTGAAATATTGATGAAACTCTTTAGTCCAATAATAAATTTTTAGTTGATATTTCAATTTCTAAAAATATAAGCCTTTAGGAGTATTTACATATCTGGTTAAACGTTTATTCTAAAGATGGTAGATATCTGATGGAGAGGATTTATGGAGTTTTTAGCCAATATAGTAATGCTATCACAGCTACAATTTGCTATCACTGTTATTTTCCACATATTTTGGATGATTTTAACTACAGGAATGAGGGATGATAACTGAAACTTCCTCATCCTGATTATTATCTTCATGCTCATTTTTAGTCAAAAATTCATGTTTTAAATTCCAGTATTGTTGTAGTAAAGATCTCAATAGAATTTCAGTTTGCAACTAATTGAGCGATTTTTTCGGAAGCATAGGTAACTTTCTAATTTTGCGATAGACCACTCAGATGTTAGTATTGGATTCATCAATTCAATATTTGGTAATACGTAATTGTTGGAAATAAAACTAAGGAGAATTTTTGGATATGAGAATTTTATTTGATTTATTAAAGAACTTTCTTCTCTTTTGCGCAGGCTCAAATAGAACAATTCTTGATGAAAAACTACCTCCAGTAAATGCTGTTAGTATTAGATATAAACATGAAATAATTGGTGCTACCGTTTTAAGCACTTCTATTTTCGCTTTTATGTCAGGTACTTATGCTATTAATATGGTATTTAACTCGTTATTTATAGCTATACCTATAGGAATTTTATGGGCGCTGACGATTTCTAATTTAGATAGATTTTTTATCCTTAATATCGGAAAGCAAGGAACCAGCATTATCGGGAAATTTAAAAATGTACCTCCTCGTTTAATTATAGCTATTTTACTAAGTTTTGTTATTGCTAAACCTCTCGAACTAAAAATGTTTGAAAAGGAAATAATAGCTTCTATAAATACAGATAATTTAAATACTGAATTAGATAATCTTAATCATAAAATGGACTCCCTTAAAGAAGAAAAAATAAACGCGCTGAAAACGAATTGTTTTTCCCTCAAAGGAAAAGTATACAAGGGAAAAACATACACAAGTTGTGAGATTGACATTACTAATGATTTTGGTTCTCGGATAAATAACCTTCAGGTTCAGATTGATAATAATGAAAAATCTCCCAGAGGAATTGCAGGAATAAAAAATGTACATAAAGAAAGTCTTGGACTATTAGAACAGCTTATGGCTTTAGAGAAATTGGCTGAAAAAGATCCTCATATTGGAATAGTGAATAACCTCATTAATTTGCTATTTATAATATTAGAAGTTTCTCCTCTATTAACTAAAATTTTAGATTCAAGAGATTCATATGATTTAACATTAATAAGTTTGGAATTAGAATTGATAGGTCAGGAAAATAGAAAAATCACAGAAATGACAGGAAAACTCAGGGAACAAGATATTGAATCAAAACAGCAACTAACTAACCAGAGAATTGAAAAAGCTAAACTAAAGTCAGGAGAAAGTATATCATTGAAGTTAATACAACATCGTCAAACTAGCTTGTTAAAAGCAGCAGATTATTTTTATTCTATATCATCAAAATTATTGAAAAAAGCTAATGCTCAAGGAATAAAAAGCCAAAAAAGTAGATTTTTGGAAGATATACAAAATGCTGATAATTTAAATAGTAAAAATATAGAGAATTTAATAAATAATAATGGGAATGGAAGATTGCACTAACTTCAGCAGGTAAAAGATCGGGATAGAAGTGGCTATTTATACACTGTGGCTAGGGAAATCGCACTTATCCTAATTATCTCCACAAATGTAGTTAAGCTGTGATCTTGCTAGCTAGCTTTGCGGGAACTTCTTGGGGATGATTGTATTCCCGCTGGCAGAAGCTAACCAATATGGTAAACTTTTATTTTAATTTACAAGTCTTTTGACGGGTAAACTCCAGAAGAGATTAACCTAAATTAAAACATGAGAATAACCTCCAATAAATACTCCCTGAGACAGATATTAATCTGTCCCTCATTAGCTTTAATTGTGATTATCATCTCCTGCTCCAACCTGCTGGCTGAATCCACTAATCTCCAAGCAGCAACAGATGAACTGAATCGAGGTTTAGCAGCTATCCAAGAGGGAAAAGTGCAGGAGGCAATCGCTGATTTTCGCCAAGCGGCTAAGTTAGATCATAAATTAGCCGCAGCGCATTACAATTTAGGGTTAGCCCTCAGACAAATAGGAGAGCTACAACCTGCAGCGGATGCTTTTTATCGAGCTACCCAAGCCGATCCACAGTTTTCTCTAGCTTTTGCGAATTTAGGAGGAGCTTTATTAGAAGGTCATAACTTCAAATTAGCCAATGATTACTTACAGCGAGCCTTACAACTCGACCCCAAATTAGGTTTTGCTCACTATAATGTAGGGCTACTGAGAGAACAGCAGAAAAACTGGACGGGAGCGATCGCGGCTTTTCAACAAGCCATGCGGTATAGTCCAAAAGCGCCAGAGCCTGCTTATCATCTAGGTATATCCTATCTACAGCAAAGTCAAGTTAGCAAAGCCAAATCAGCTTTTAACCAAGCAATTAAATTAAATCCTGGATATGCAGAAGCTCATTATAATTTAGGAGTAATTTTGGTGAATCAAGGTGAATTATCTCCAGCATTAGCAGCTTTCAGAGCTTCAGCTAAATCCAATCCTAATTATGCTAACGCCTACTATGGGGCTGGTTTAGTTTTTCTGCGATTACACCAGTATAGTGAAGCAGTCAGAGTATTTAAATACGCCAGAGATTTATACGCTTCGCAGGGCAATCTACAATGGTCAGGACAAGCCCAACAGATGTGGCAACAAGCCCAGAAGCTGAAGCATTAAAATCTGCTTATGATAACCAACTTGAATTAATTTTCATACCACAACTTTCCATGTTTGTCCTTTCATGGTCTTCCTCAGGGAAATTCGATATTTGAGGCAAAAATAAAATAAAATACATTATGAGGATACTATTTAGGATTTGTCCAGAAAACTGAATAGTTACACTAATCAGAATTATAGCTTCCTCGTCCAGTGCTTCGCTTATGGTTTATCCATTAGGTATGTCAATCGACCATGCAACCACCCATCATTGTTGGTAATATTCTGCAAAACCGCTATCGGATCATCCATATTATTGGACAGGGTGGATTTAGTAGAATCTATCTTGCAGAAGACCAAAGACGCTTTAATGAACTTTGTGCGGTCAAGGAATTAGTCTTGACCACAGGAACCGTTTCTGGAGAGAAAGCACAGGAATTGTTTGAGCGCGAGGCTGCTATACTATATCGGATTGAACATCCCCAAATACCCAAATTTCGCGAAAAGTTTGCACAAGACCAGCACTTGTTTTTGGTGGAGGATTATATTTCAGGGAAGAATTACCAAACTTTGCTAGCGGAACGCCAATCGATTGGTCAAGTTTTTTCAGAGCCAGAAGTACTAGAATTATTCCGTTCGCTACTTCCAGTCCTCCATTATATTCATACTCTAGGTATTATTCATCGTGATATTTCACCAGAGAATATTATATTGAGGGCTAGTGATAGTAAACCGGTACTAATAGATTTTGGAGTGGTGAGGGAATTAGCTACCAAGTTTCAATCAACCAGCCCAAATCCAGTAACTACTGTCGGTAAATTAGGATATGCTCCTAGCGAACAAATCCAAACAGGAAGCGCTTATCCTAGTAGCGATCTATATGCTTTAGCTGTAACAGGAATTGTTTTGCTCACAGGAAAAGAGCCGACAATTTTATTTGATCAAACCCAGTTAACGTGGAATTGGCAAGATTGGGTAAAAATTAACCCGAAATTTGGGCAAATCTTAGACAAGATGTTACGTTATCAACCAGGAGAGCGTTACCAAACAGCAACTGAAGTACTTCAGGCTCTAGAATCAGTCGATTTACCTGTGGCTAATTTTGCAACTTCTCCTGGACAAACCCTGGCTGTTGGTCAATCACTACCGAAAACCCATGCTCCTGTAGTTGCGTCTACCGCGAATAACTCAATTCTAGATAACCCGATCGCTGTCAGTTTTATTAGTACTGCTGTGGTGCTTTTAGCTGGATTTGGTTCTTGGACATTGGTGAATTCTCTGCGGAATCATGACAAGTATAGAGAGGGAAAAATAACGCCACAAACTTTTCCTTCTCCGATTATTTCTGGTGGGACAAATTCCACTCTATCCTCTACACCTATTTCTACTCCGACAATACCACCAAATATCCTGAAGAAGCGGCTAAATTTCAGCGAATCTGGTAAGATTGTAGTACACGGCTATTTGATGGAAAATGATTTAATCAAGTACAGTTTTTTGGGTAAGTCCCAACAAAGGTTAACTGTAAGTGTTGACCAAGGTTTGGGGATTATCTTGGCGGTATATGGGCCTGATGATCAGCTGCTGGCGAATGAATCTCATCAAGTTGCTACTTTTCAAACAATATTGCGCGATCGCGGTAGATACACGATTCAATTAAGTTTGGCTCCCAAGGTGGCGGAAAGTAAATACAGTCTAAATGTGACTTTGGATCAGCCGGTTAAATTTAATTTCATACCTAAGCCTAAAACCACACCGCTACCCAAAATCACGCCAACACCGACAAATAGCCCTTTGATTGTCTCACCTACACCTGAAGTTTCTGAAACACCTCAAGTAACAGTTACTCCAGACGTTAATCCCAGTGATTCACCAGTGGAAATGACTCCAACACCAAGTCCTAGCTGATCATATTAGTAACTTCGATTAAATCAATTTACCTTATTTCCTCAAGTCACTTGTTAAAAACATTATTCATTACAGGAACAGATACAGGCGCTGGCAAAACATTTTTGACAACAGCTTTGGCAGCCTACTTAAACAAGTTCTATCCCCAGAACAGTCTAGGAATCATGAAACCGATTCAGTCTGGTGTGGGCGATCGCGAACTTTACCAAAGTCTTTTTCAGTTAAAACAACAACCAGAGGAAATTACTCCCCTATATTTTCAAGCACCTTTAGCTCCCCCCATAGCCGCAGCTAAAGAAAATCGCTCTATAGATTTAGCTTTAGTTTGGCAAACTTTGTTAAAATTACAAAAACAATATGATACGGTTTTAGTAGAATCTTTAGGTGGGTTAGGGTCGCCAATTACAGAGGAGCTAACAGTCGCAGACCTGGCTAGTTCTTGGAGTCTTCCCACAGTCTTGGTTGTAGCTGTCCGATTAGGAGCGATCGCTCAAGCCGTAGCCAATGTAGCCTTAGCGCGACAAACAAAAGTTAATCTCCAAGGAATTATCCTCAACTGTACCCAACCCCAAACTGAATCCGATATTAATGATTTGACACCACCAGGGCTAATTTCCTCCCTGACTCATATACCGGTTTTAGGTTGTTTACCCTACTTGGAAAATCCCACAAATTTGGATAAACTAGCTGAAATAGCTGCTGATTTAGATTGGGAAACTCTACACCTGTTATCTTCTACCCCGCACTTGGAAAAATGACTACAACGTTGTCTCATTTACCTAACTCAGTAAATCTTTCTAGTATTCGCTCATCTATTCGCTCGTTACAACCGCAGTTAGTCGAGTGGAGACGACAAATACATCAAAAACCAGAGTTGGGGTTTCAAGAAAACCTGACAGCTGAGTTGATTTCTCAGAAATTACAAGCTTGGGGAATTCACCATGAAACAGGTATAGCCAAGACTGGTGTTGTAGCTACTATCAAAGGTGAAAAGTCTGGTGTAGAGAGAGTTTTGGCAATTAGGGCTGATATGGACGCTTTGCCAATTCAAGAACTAAATGAAGTTGCTTATTGTTCCCAACATGATGGTGTGATGCACGCTTGTGGACATGATGGTCATATAGCGATCGCTCTAGGAACAGCAAATTATCTTCAGGAACATCGTCAAGATTTTGCAGGTACTGTCAAGATCATTTTTCAACCTGCGGAAGAAGGACCAGGGGGAGCCAAACCCATGATCGAAGCAGGCGTCCTGAAAAATCCAGATGTGGGAGCTATTATTGGTTTGCATTTATGGAATAATTTACCATTAGGAACAATCGGAGTGCGAACTGGAGCATTAATGGCTGCTGTGGAAATGTTCCATTGTACAGTTCTAGGTAAAGGTGGACATGGTGCTTTACCCCATCAGACCGTTGATTCTATAGTCGTTGCGGCTCAAATAGTCAACGCTTTACAGACTATCGTGGCGCGTAATGTTAACCCCATTGATTCAGCAGTAGTAACAGTTGGGAAACTGAATGGGGGAACAGCGATGAATGTGATTGCTGATTCAGCTACCATGAGTGGGACAGTCAGATATTTTAATCCCGATTTTTCGGGTTACTTCCAGCAACGGATTGAGCAGATAATTGCTGGAGTTTGTCAAACTTATGGTGCGAATTATCAACTTGACTATATAAGTCTTTACCCACCAGTTATCAATGACTCTATGATGGCGGAATTAGTCCGGTCTGTTGCAGAAGCAGTCATCGAAACGCCAATAGGTATAGTTCCTGAATGTCAAACTATGGGCGGTGAGGATATGTCGTTTTTCTTACAAGAAGTTCCTGGTTGTTATTTTTTCCTGGGTTCTGCAAATTCAGATAGAAGTTTGGACTATCCCCATCATCATCCGCGATTTGATTTTGACGAAACTACTTTAATGATCGGCGTTGAGATATTTGTCAGATGTGTAGAAAGGTTTTTAGGAAACCACTAGCGCATGAAACATGGAGTTACTGCTCGTCATACAAACAAATAGACACGTATTGTTTAGTTCAGGAGTTAATCGAAAAATAGTTTAATACGGCTCCCTACGGGAACCTCATAGGCTAAGCCTAATATCATCTTAGCAAAAAAAATTGAAAAAAACATTTTTAAAAGAAAAATATTTTTAACTCCTATATATCTATTTACTCCATTCAACTCTGCTTGTACGCTGGGAAAGAACTCCAGCTATCATTGACTAGGGAACGGAATCCGTTCCCTGTTTAATTCAAAGGCTAACAGATGAATGTTTACCTTTGAGCAAAATGCGTACAGCCTTTTCTAAATCATCTTGTTGTAGTAAAAATTCACCAATAATCACTGCGTCAACTCCAGCTTTAGCTAGAAGTGACAAGTCATCACTAGTTTCAATTCCTGATTCACTGATGATCATCACTCCTAGATTATGTAAATACGATCGCTGCTCCGCTAGTAGTTGCTGAGTAATACTCAAATCGATACTAGAATCTGATAAATTGCAATTGTTAATACTAATGATGCGGATGTCTTCCAATTTAATCACTCGATTTAAGTCATCTAAATTATGTACTTCCACAATAGCATTCATGCCTAAGTAGTGAATTATACGCAAAAAGTTTTGGATTTGTTGATCAAGAAGAATAGCAGCGACTAATAATACTGCATCAGCACCACTAGCTCGTGCTAAATAAATTTGACAAGGATCGAGAATAAAATCTTTACACAATAAGGGTAAGGGAACACGATAACGAATCGCCCGCAAATACTCAAAACTTCCTTGATAGAATCTCTGATCGGTGACAATGGATAGACAAGATGCACCTCCTTTTTCAAAAGATAGAGCAATCTCGACGGGATCGAAATCAGGTCTGATGACTCCTTGATTAGGTAATGCTTTATGCACTTCTGCAATTATGCTGGGTTTGTGAGGGCTCTGCTGCAAAGCACTAAAAAAATCTCTTACAGTAGGAGCAGCTGTTAACTGGCGTTGTAGAGAAGCTAAAGACATTACTTGCTGCAATTGTGCAATTTCCAGCTTTTTTTGCCAGATAATCTCTTTCAGAAGAGGCTGTAATTGATTATTAGAGATAGCAGATGAGTAAATCATATTGATTATCAGCGCAGAGTATTAAATCAGGACATGGATTAACATGTCCAACAAAATGATCAATTCATTGACTTAGGGCATAAAATCGATATTTCAGCTTTAATTCTGGCTTCACAAACTCAGCAAATCCGACTCCATCTCCAACCTTTTTGCGGATGGAGTCAGGTTTTGTGGAGAATTAGGCAGAAGATAATAATTTTTCAGTACTCGGATATAAGTACGATAAGGTATATATTTTCTTGGTTCAGAGCCAGTGAAGCGTAACATGAGAAAACAGGCTAAGGAATATTTGCCAGCCATAATAGCTTTGATAATTTGGTCTACTTGCTCTGGATTAATTTTTGTCCCCGTTTGTGTATGATCATAACTAGCGGTGATATTAGACTGCATAACTCCTCACTTTTGCCTTTAAATCAAAATGGGTAAAATCGTATTGCTATACCTCCTTAAGTATTAAAGCGCAATACGAATAATGTAGAAGAAAATATAGAAAACAATAATGGTTAATTATGATTAACAAGGATAAGTAGAGGCAGATTTAATCAGAAAAAACAGATTTGTGATCTGCTGCAAAAAGCATCTGGATAAACCCGCCTATACAAATTAACCGTATTGCAGAAGCAGCTTCTTCGTTAAGCCTACTCAAAGTTAACCTCTGATTAAATGAACTATTTTTAGATAGACATATCTCTTTTTTAGCTTTGCTTGACTTTTTTATGGTTGTCGATCGCTAAGGTTTCGACCGGAGTTTGTCTCTACTGTTTTAATTGATTCAATCTATACTGTCGCCATTTCTCGTACTGACGGGCTATTTTGTCCTCAGTCAAACTGTCAAAACAATGCTCACAAGAAATTCCCTCTTGATATTTGGGTGAAGTTTGATCAGATGCAGAAATTGGATGACCACAACAAAAGCATAATTCGTAACTTCCTGGTGCTAAACCATGACCAACAGCAACTCGTTGATCAAAAACAAAGCATTCCCCCTCCCATAAACTATTTTCCGGTGGTACTTCCTCTAAATATTTGAGAATTCCTCCTTTGAGATGATAAACTTCTGCAAAACCCTGAGCTAGCATGTAAGACGACGCTTTCTCACAGCGAATTCCACCAGTGCAAAATAAAGCAACTTTTTTGTGTTTAGCTGGATCGAGATGCTGGTTGACATATTCTGGAAATTCCCGGAATGTTTGGGTATGTGGGTTTTCTGCCCTTTTAAATGTGCCAATTTTCACTTCATAGTTATTGCGCGTATCAATGACAGTTACTTCTGGATCAGAAATCAAATTATTCCATGCTTGAGGACTGACATAAGTTCCTACTTGTGCATTCGGATCAACTTCAGGAATTCCCAAAGTGACAATTTCTGGTTTTAACCGCAACTTCATCCGTTGAAAGGGAGGAGTATCTGTGTAGGATTCTTTATATTCCAAATTGGCTAGTCTAGGGTCAGCTTGGAGGAAAGCTAGCACAGCATCGATCGCTGAACGAGAACCAGCTATTGTACCGTTTATGCCCTCTTCAGCTAATAAAATTGTCCCTGTAATCCTTTGAGCTTCACAAAAAGAGATTAATTTTGGCTGTATTTGGGCAAAATCTGGTAAACTAACAAATTTATATAGCGTAGCTACAACTTGTGTATTTTCTTGGGAGGTATTTTCTTGGGACATAAGTTTGCCAAAAAAAGAATAATAGGTTACTATCTTGTCTAGGGTCAAATATGATTTTTGTATGGGGGTTTAGCTCAGTTGGTAGAGCGCCTGCTTTGCAAGCAGGATGTCAGCGGTTCGAGTCCGCTAATCTCCATTTTACTTGGTAAAGTAATATATTTAAGAATCTCTAGTGGAAGGGATTAAATGCACTTATACTCAACCACCTTATTTTGATCTCTCTATTTAGCTGTAAGAGCAATATCATCCCAAAGATAGAGGAGATTAAATATTTCAGCGTCTACTATAGAAGAATCATTCAAGTAATGTTTTCTCCTCATTTGAAGTACAAGAAAGGAGGAGAAATACTTGATGTAATGCTCTCTCCCTCTGTGGCCGTGCGGCTGCGGCGGGGGAGAGCTTGGCAAAATCTTATCATTTATGCTAATTACTTAATAATCAATTCTTCTTTCCACATTTTTCTGTCCTCCCCCTACTAAGTTAGATAGAGCCAAATAATTGTAGTTATAGTCTATGGAACTCGCTTTTGTTTAAGACTTGATTACGAGTCCAGCACAACTACGAACTAAGTGTTTTTTCACTATCCTAGCTTAATTATAGAGTTTGACTACAGGTAATCCTTTTTGAGGAATGCTGGTGATAAATCTTGTCCGTATCGAATTTATTTGATCTGAGACGATTAAACTCAATATTCCCAACAAGACTGGGATCAAAATTATTTTCATCGGTAGGTTAATCATTGTCAACAACAACGCTAAAATTGTCAAGACTAATGTAGAAGATTGACACAAATCTTTGACTTTATCGATAAATACTAGAGATTGCTGACAACTAGGACAATATTTTGTATGTTTGTGCCAAATATCGTACAATTGCTCGTCACTGATTTCTGAAAAAGGTGGTTCCGTGACATCTTCCCATCCAGGCTTACCCCCGCCAAACTCATCTAACCATTTGCGAAAAGTAACAATGCCAACATCGGCTAATGCGGGCATAAAATATGATTTTTGCCAAGTGCGATTTTTGATAGATTCATTCACAGATTGCGATCGCATCATAGATAAATCTTGGTTACTTAATTTATAACTAGAAGAATGGCTTAATCCAGTTGGTAAGAATTTTGGTAGAAGACCAAACCAAAAATTACGTTTTTGTGGAAGACCATCCATAATAAACTTAACAATATGTTTAGAGTAACCTGGTCTTGTAGGGACAAAATACAACTGAAATAAAGCAGATTTACCGTTAGAGTGTTTATATATAGTTGTATTAGAGCATGGTGGGGTAAATTTGCGCGTAGCAACCATATCTCGATTAAATACATTATAACCAGAGTGCTTTAATGTAAATCCATCTTCAGCCGATATTTCTCCCAATAAGGCAAAATCCTGCATAGGAATGGCTGTTTCTGGGTAAAAGCCTCCAATCCCTTCATGCAAAAATTGGGCGTGGGAAGGATCAAAACTACTTTCAACAGAGATGGTGTAGCCAACAGGAACTTCAGCCATGAACCATTCTGCAGCATCAATATCAAATATGTTTTCAGGCATCAAAGCAGGTTGCTTTGTAGTACAATCTGAAAAAGCATTTGAGCTATCATCCAACCATACCCAAAGCAATCCTTGTAAAATTTGGGTAGGATATGTATTTACTTGCGATCGCTCACTATGACAAGCAGTTTCTAGAGCCTTAGCATCACTCAGCATGGGAATATTAGCACATTTTCCTGTTCCATCAAAAGACCAACCATGATGACGACACATGAGATTCCCCTGTTCATCGATCTTACCTAAAGATAATTGCGCCAACTTGTGGGGACAAACATCATCCATCGCCACCCATTTTTCCTTATCTCGCCAAATTACCAGCTTTTTACCCAGTATTGTAATTGGGGTAGGATGATCGAGTTCCAGATAGCTTACAGGCGTTACTGGATACCATTGTTTAGTCCAGGAAAAGTTAGTTATCATGATACTAAAACTTCCGCACTCTAGTTATACTGCTGCTTATTCCATCTTACTCCCGATTTGCTGATTTATTGGTTTTTTACCTTGAATTTGGACTAAACTGAAATTTATCACCATGTATATTAAAAAACTACACATTCAAAATTTTAGAGGATTGAGTGAAATCATCTTGGATTTTCCCCAAACTAAATTAACTGTATTAATTGGCGTTAATGGAGCAGGAAAGTCATCTGTTCTAGATTGTATAGCAATAATGTTAGCTGAATTTATAGCTGTACTCCGCAATAGTAAAAATCCAGAAATGCGGATAACCGAGAAAGATATAAATATTAATTCAGCTTCTACTGCTAATACTATAAATGTTTTAACAGAGTTGGGTGAAAAGCTGTCTTGGAAAATAGTTCAAGAACGGACACATCAAGAAGGTGTATATAGACGAAAGTTAATAGATAATCCTGAAACTATGGGTTATATCAGACAGATACAAGAGAATTTAAAACATGACTCCAATTTTAGTTTACCAGTGATGGTTTATTACCAAACTCATAGAATGGTTTTAAAAAATCCGTATACATTTAATAGTAAAGGTAGTAAGAAAAGAAAAGAAGAGTTATTTTATCAATTCTATACTTATGAAAAATCTTTCTCTACTGGAATCAATGACTTTCAGGATTTTTTTGATTGGTTTAGGGAAGAGGAAGATTATGAAAATGAAATTAGGTTAAGAGATAGCCATGATTATAGAAACCCCAAATTGGAAATTATTAGAAAAGCTATTACATCTTTTTTAGAGAGATTTTCTAGTAGTCATTTTTCAAATTTACGAGTAGTTAGATCAACAAAAGACCGGGGTTTGTATTCTGATCAAATGTCTAGTAAACCTTCATTAAATATTACAAAAAATCATGAAGATTTAAGCTTAGAACAACTTTCTGATGGTGAAAAAATATTATTGATGTTAGTTACTGATTTGGCAATGCGATTGGCGATCGCTAACCCAAGTTCTGATGACGCTTTGCGAGGTAAAGGTATAGTTTTAATTGATGAAATAGAACTACATTTACATCCCCAATGGCAAAGGACTGTAATTCAAAGTCTAACACAGACTTTTCCAAACTGTCAATTTATATTGACCACCCATTCACCACAGGTATTGAGTGGAGTAAAAAGAGAAAATGTATTTATTTTAAAAGACTATCATTTAGTCGAGAAGATACCGTATACTTATGGTAAAGATACTAACTCTATTTTATATGAGTTAATGAATGTGAAAGAAAGACCAGATGAAGTCCAAAAGCAGATTAACCACTGTTTTAAGTTAATAGATGATGGTAATTCAAAAGGAGCTAAGTCTGCTTTAAACAAGTTATCTCATTTACTTGGCAAAGATGACTCAGAAGTAGTTCGTGCTAATACGCTTATTAGTTTTTTAGAAGAGTAGAAATTTGCATAATTATGAAGCATATTGTCAAAGGACAAGAACCTCAATCATTAGTTGAACACCGCGTCAAATCTTCTGCTGATTATGATAATTACTCTAATAAAAATGACCTACGAAAAGCTATACTACGTGATCAAGGAGACATTTGCTGTTACTGTATGCAACGAATTAGTTGTAAAAAAATGAAAATTGAACATTGGAGATCACAAGATAAATATCCAGAATTTCAACTAGATTTTGATAATTTACTTGGTGCTTGTGAAGGCGGTGAAGGCTTACCATATCACTTACAACATTGTGACACAAAGAAGGGTAATACAGAAATTACAATCAATCCTCTTAGTAAGCATAGAAATTGCGAAGATTTAATTAGATATACTGGCGACGGGAAAATTTATTCAGATGATGAAACAATAAATAAAGATTTAAATGACGTTTTAAATCTTAATATTGAAACGACTTTTGTGATTAACAGGAGAAATGTTTTACAACTTGCAATTAAACAATTGAAAAGTAAATATCCAAAAGGAAATTGGACAGAAGCTATTTTAAATAAAGAAATTCAAAAGTGGAGTAATAGAAAGAGTAATGGGAAATATGAACCTTATTGTCAAATAGTTATTTACCATCTGAAAAAGAAATTATTTAGTATTAAATCAGCATAAGTAAATCTATTTAAATTTGAGTCATGATGAAATTTATGGTAGTGGTGTAGGAGTAGTGATTATTTATTTTTTGACCCTGCTGGATAAGGATTTGAGAGATTTAGATCACTACATTTTTACCACTACCAAATTTATATTTACTATCAGTACTACATTTGCTGTTATTACAGCATTTAATATTGCACAAGCTATGTCATAGTATATTGTCGCTATAAACATACCTAATCCCGATACACGCAACGCCGAATACCCCACTTCTCATATCGCGGAACTAACGGATATTTACTAGAGTAAAACATCGATCAAGAAGTTCATCAACAAATGTCGCAGCGCGTTCTGGATTATGTGGTCGAATGAAATTGCCTATATCGATTAAATCAGCTTTTGCTGCTGCTGTAATCACTATTTTCATGCTGACTGCTCAAAATTGGTGGCAAATCGCTGGTGCAGTTCTGCACGAACCTCATCAATACCTTGTACATGTCCCGATTCTGCATAAGCAACACCTCGAACTATAGCAGCATCTAGCATTTCTAAACGCTGTTCGTGTTCCATCCAACCCCGTAAAGCTTCACGGATAATTTCGCTGTTGGAACTATACGGTCCTGCATTGACTTTAGATCGGATAAAGCTTGCCATTTCGATAGGCAACGTAATTAATAGTTTTTCATCGGGTTGCATAGCGTTGATTCTCTAGATCTTAACTATTTCCCATAAGAAATAGCATTAAATACTATTTAATACTACCAATAGTAACTTGAATTTGAGGCAATGACTATTATTTTTTTTAATCGTATCGTGGTATCTTTATAAGTAAGTCGATACAATGAGACTACCAAGCCAAACTGCAACATTAGCTGATGGCTGTATTAAACTTAACCTTAATGATGGAGCAGCATACAGTTACATCCGCTTCAAGACATTAGTTTATGAAGATACGGGTTTAAAAATACCATATTTAGAGAAAGCATTGCAGTGGAAAAGTTAAAAAGAAGGGAGAGCAGGGAGGATCGACATATACATGAATCATAAATATATAATATTTATATGTAGAGCTATAAAGGAAATTGATGAGATGGTATGAGTAAATAAATAATTAAACATTATGAGAATTTGTAAGCATTAGTGTAAGGCATTTTGATGTGATCTTTTAGTTCTCAAATAACTTTCCGTTAAAAAATATTATTTAACGGCTTAAACTAGGTAACCACGGTGATAGTATCTTGTGATTTAACAAACTAAAATCTAAATACTTGTCTTAAAATCATGATTTCAATAGTTTTGCATCCAGACGTTATTAAATTCCTACGCACAGATATTGATAGTGATTTATGCCAAAAAACCTGGAATTGTATTGATCAACTTAGACTACAGCAATTCAGTGGTGGATTGAGGGTAAAACATCTCAAAGGAATTAGTAAAAGAGTTTGGGAAGCAAGAATTAATCGTGCAAGTCGTTTAATCTTCACTTATAACAAATCCAGACAACCTGAAACAGGAAATGTCGAGCTTTACATTGCTATTCAGGATATCTGTAAAGATCATGATGATGTTTCTCGCAAGGCGGCTAGGGAAAGAACGCCAGATGCAACTTGGTTAGATGCAGAAGTAATTAATACACTAGGCAAAATAGAAGCAGATTTTACTGAGTTGCCACTAGGTGAACGTAACGACTTACAGTTTGCTCAGTTAGAAGATCAAGATTTAGATTTTGCCAGCTCATCAGAATATAATGTAAATAATGTAGATGAATTATTAGGAAATATCCAATGGCTAATTATAAACTCACCTGAAGATTGGCAAAAAGCAATTATCAATCAGGATAGAGACATACCAATAAAACTCACACCCGAAGAATATGCTCTAGCCACCAGACAAGGCGATATTATCCTCAAGGGCTGCGCGGGAACTGGTAAAACTACAGTAGCTATATATCGTCTGTTTCATGACTATTTACAATATCCGCTATCTGGTCAAAGACTTTATGTTGCTTGTAATCCTTTACTAGTAAGCAATGTTGAAGAACAATTTTACAGGTTATTAGACAATAAAGATCCGGAAGCTAAGTCACTCTTTAAGTTTAAAACATTAAGAGATCTATGCTTAGAAAGCCTACAGCAATGCGGACAAATCTACTCACCAGAAGATGAGGTAAACTTTTATGTTTTTGAAAAAATCTATCTACATCAAGCATCTGTAAGATATCCAACTGCTTTAGTCTGGGATGAAATTCGTAGCATTATCAAGGGAGGACAACTGGCTTTAGATACAGATTATCTTACCTTGGAGGGCTATGAAGAATTGGGAGCTAAACGCTCAAGTGTTGTAGCAGTCGATGCACGTAATATTTTTTATTCTCGATTCGTTCTTTGGTATAGAAACAGACTTAGAGGTGATAAGCGTTTTGATGAAATAGACTTGACGCGGAGAGCATTACAAGTTTTTACGCAACAAAATCTGCCCAAGTATGAGTTAGTTGTTTGTGATGAAGTCCAAGATTTTACTGAATTGCAATTGGAATTTTTAATGCACCTAGTTACACGCAAGGGCAGTTTATTTTTTGCTGGTGATATACACCAAATAATTAGTCCTAGTGGTTTTCGCTGGGGAGATTTGACAACACGATTTTACGAGCATGGGCGATCGCAGCCTATCCAAGAAATATTCACATTTAACTTTCGCAGTGTTGGTTCGTTGGTTAACTTAGCTAACCAAGTGCTACAACTACGTTATCGGCTATTGAATGAATCCTCTCCATATAAAAATGCGCAGGCTATCGACACCTATGGCGAACTGACTCGCTTAGTTGTAGCATCTTCTAAACACCTTGAATCTGTACTAGAAACCTTACACCCAGGCGATGCTATTTTGGTTAGAACCAATGTACAAAGAGATCATCTGCGTGACATTTTCAAATCTACTCTGGTGTTTACAATTCAGGAAGCTAAAGGGTTAGAGTTTGACACTGTATTTTTAGTAGATTTTTTTCAGCATAAGATGGAATTGTGGCAAGCAGCTTTACAAAAGCCTCAAAGATTGCAAGAGAATCAAATCCCAGGGTTAATACTAGAACTTAATTTACTTTATGTAGCGGTAACTCGCGCACGTCGTATTTTAAATGTTTGGGAAGAACACATTTGTGAATTTTGGCAGCAACCAGAGCTGATAGACAACTATACAATTAAGGATATGCAGACAGTTGCTGAAAATCGTTATGGCGCAAAAATTAAAGATTGGCAAGAACGTGGTGAATATTATTTAAAGGCTGAATTTTATCTGCAAGCTGCTGAATGTTTTGAAAAATCAGGCGATAACTCCAAGCGTTTATATGCAAGAGCTAAACAACTACAAAAAGAAGGTAAATATCAAGGCTCTGCCGAAATCTTTGTACAATTAAAGGATTGGGAAATTGCTGCTCAACTTTTCCAACGCATTCAGATGTGGCAAGAAGCAGCAAGTTGTTGGAAGCAAGTAGGTGATTTTGAACAAGAGCAAATTTGCAAAATTAATTTATTAGAAGAACAGAAACAATTTCTACAAGCAGCTAAACAATGGGAAGCTATGGGAAGACATGAGCGAGCTGCCCAATTATTTGAGAAAGTTAAACAATGGGAAGATGCAGCCCAGCAATGGCATTTACTGGGTAAAACTAACGATGAAAAACGCTGTTGGATGGAAAGCAGTAATGAACCCAAAAAAGCTGAGTATCTAGCTGGAGATTTTGAAAAACGAAAACAATGGCTACAAGCATTTGAACAATATGAATTAGCAGGATTAAATGACAAAGCTGCCGAAATTCGTCCTAAGGCTGTAACAAGTTTAATTAAGTCTGGAATCGCAAGGTCTAAACAATTCAATTATGCAGAGTCGGTAGAAGATTACACACAGGCTTTAAGGCTTGATTCTAATAATGCTGAAGCTTATTTACAACGAGGACTAGCTAGGGCTGGACTGAAAGAATATACGGCTGCTATAGAGGATTATAATCAAGCTTTAAGGATTAATTCTAACAACACTAAAGCTTATTTACAACGGGGATTAGCTAAGTCTGAACTGAAAGAATATACGGCTGCTATAGAGGATTATAATCAAGCTTTAAGGATTAATCCTCAATATGCGGAGGTATATAACTGTAGAGGAAAAGCTTACCAGATGTTGAGTCAGCTAGATATTCAAAAAGCAAGGTTGCTCAAAGCAAATAATAAGCTCAAAAGCTAGTCCTTGAAATTTACGGCGTTGCTGGATTATGGGATGATTTTGTTTAATATCGCTAGTCAGTTAATAGGGAACTTCGCTTATACAACTTTAACATCTATTCCAATACCTTTTGATTCTTCTTCTACAGTAGGAGTTTTTAGCTTTACTGGTGTTTATGCTATTTTAAGACTTTGGATATTCTCAGCCCTTTTGGGAGTTAGTTGAGAAAACTTTAACTAAGTTGGGAGTTGTTGTGACGTGGGAAGAAGAAGCGGGAACTTAGGAAACTCAAAAAAATAAATAAACCCTGTCGCATATTATAGTTGATAAACTTTGATTCTTTATACTAGTAACTCAAGTTGCTATATTGATTTTAAGATGTCGATAATACTTATGTCCTGCCATAGCCATAGCCAAAAATCCCCAGAGTATCATACCTGAGATACTTAGCATGGAACTATTCATAATCATCTCCAGTAAAATACTTACACCAATAGCACGAGAAGTACTCATGAAACTATCAGAGCGAGCTTCTTTATAGGAAAGGACATTGTTAATCATTAAAAACAGACCTCCTAAATAAGGGATAGCGCCCAACCAACCCAATGTAAAAAATGTATCTAAAATACCACTATCAATGACAAATACTTCTATCTGACCGGTCTTTTCATCGACTTTCCAGACATCACCTATACCATTTCCTAAAATGTTAGAAAGAGCTATGGAAAGAGTTCGGTCATAATTCCCCGATCTATCCTTCATACTACTATCCTCTTGTAGATTTGCAAATGTGGCAAATCTAGTAGCGACGACTGTGGAAATTGGCTCAATTGTTAATAGTGGTGCTACACATAAAGACATGACTACAATAATCATAATTAGGCGCATTTGAATACGGGCTTTAACTGACCCCATAATCATAATCATACCGATAAACCAACCTCCCCAATTGGTTCTGGCTTCTGATAGTAAGAATGATATGTAGCCTACAATTGCAGCAGGAAAAATTAAAGGACCACTAGTGGTAAACAGTAACATTAGTCCGGTTTGCATGACTGTGGCGAAAGGACCGACTGAGTGTAAAGTACTCCAAACACGCATACCGAAAGGTCGGGGGCTTCCAGCACTACTCAACATTCCGGATTCGGTGAGCCAATAGCGATCCCAGTCTGGTGCTATAACGAATTGATATATGCCATAAGTTCCTATAACTAAAACAGCTAATATAAATATTCGCTGCATATGTTGGCGATAAGAAGGGTAATCTCGCCAGTTCATATATAAGTGAAAAGAGAAGATAATTGGACTTAACCAGTCTAGTAATCCACGGATAACTGGTATAGGTTGGTTGTAAATCAGTCCTACTAAAAAAGCGTAGAAAACTCCGACAGCACTCAAAACAAAGGGTAGACCACCTTGACGAACGGAATTAGGAAAGCACCTGAGAAAGGTTGCAATACTGACGAAAACCACTAAGTATGGTGCAATTAACATTTGACGTGTAGGGTCCCAGCCGACTTTATAATCAACTAAACGGGTGAATAAAGGGGTGAGAAACCATATCCACCAAGTGAAACCGATATAAATTATTGAATGGCGTAAGTATAAAAAAATAGCTACTAAAAAGGCTGTAGCTGGGAAAATTAGACGTAGTTTGGCGGCTGAACCAGTAAAATAAAATGCTGTTGTTAGCAGGATAAAGCCAAAGATAACGATCCAACTGGAGAACGATCGCTCCTTTGGCGAAAAGTGATTTTGGGAAAAACTATGGAATAGTAACTCTTTAGCAACCATTTTTGTGTTCCAATTGGGGATTTCTGATAACCAGCTGCTGATCCATTTTGAAATGTTGATACCCTTGCCAACGTCCGTATAAAGATGATTGTAATTTCTTGTTAGCGATTTGACCAAACTTAGGGAAGAATCTCAGCCATTGTAACAAGCCGAAACAGTCTCTTGTCCCGATGAATATTGCCCAAAGTAAAAATACTATCTGACGGGTGAAAGAGAGATGTTCTAGTAAAACCAAAGTTTCGTTATGGACTAAGTTAATCGCAGCTATTTCATGAAAATTGTCGCGCTGGTCTTCATCAAAACGTATGGCTGGATAGTGATCTACGGAAATTTGCGGGTCGTAAATTATCTTCCAGCCAGATCGTTTCAAGGTTAAAGTAAATGCCATTTCAAAATGTACTTGTGCGCCACTTCCTTTCATTCTCTGATCGAAGCGTAACTGAGCGATCGCCGTTTGGCGAAAACTCATATTCACCCCTTTCAAAACATCAACTTCCCTTGGTGCGCCGACTCCTAAATGATGATTTCCAATTACCCGACCAAACCACTGTAATTTACCAACTACCTCTTGAGAACCATCTAATAATTTCCCTCTTTCATATATCCAATCGCGTCCTCCCACAGCGCCAATAGCAGGATCACTACTAAAATGAGTAGTGATTTTTTCCAACCAATCAGGGTGGGGAACTCCATCATCATCAGTAATCGATAAAATATCTCCCTGAACTACTGTGAGTCCAGTGTTCAGCGCGGCTACTACTCCTGGTTCTGTTACAGTCATGATCTGTAAAGGGAGTTTGGCGCGATCGCCAGAGAGAAATTCCCATGTTGCTGTATCTGTATCTCGCACAACAACAATCACCTGAAATGCTGGTCTAGTCTGGACTTGTAGCGCTGATAGACATCGCGACAGATCTTGCGGACGGCGATAAGTGGGGATGAGGACGGTATTTCTCATGTTTAATTAACTCCTCGAATAAATCTAGATAGGCTTGAGCCATAATTGTCCAACTGTGTTTTTCGGCGATCGCCCGCGCCATTTTACCCATCTGTTGACGTAGGGATGGGTTACTAGCTAAATTGGATAAAGCCGCTGCTAAAGCTTCCGAGTCGTCCGTATCCTGTAATACGATTCCTGCTGATTCTGTGACTAATTCTGAGCCACCAGTGGCGATCGCAGTAATTACAGGTAATCCAGAAGAAAGTGCTTCCAGTAACACTAGAGAGCAAGCTTCATAACGAGATGGAAAAACGAAAAAGTCAACTGCTCGCATAATTTCGTTTACATCCCGGCGATATCCCACAAAATGCACTCGTTGATCGATTCCTAGATCAATAGCTAATTGCGGAAACGGACTACCTGGAATTTTTCCCACTACAGCTAGATGAAGATCGGGAACTTTGACTAAGGATTGTAGTACTGTATCTAGGTTTTTCCGAGTTGTGCGCAGATCACCCGCAAATAATGCTAATGCGACATTCTCTGGTAAACCTAATTTTTGGCGAGCAGCCATACCAGGAGAAAATTCTTGTAAATCAACACCGTTGACAATCACCCGAATTTTTGACTGGGGTATACCAATATCAATTAATTCTCCAGCAACTTTTGCTGATACAGCAACAACAGTTTTAGCGTGATGAAAAGCCTGTTTTTCAGCACGAGCATTGATTGAAGTATAGAGCCATTGATAAAAACCATAAAAATCACGGCGCAGACGAGAAATATGGACGGGCGATCGCAACCAAGAGCTATGGACAAAATGTACAGCATTCACATCAGATGGGAATAAAGTAATTGCGCCATTAATTTTGATTAAATCCATCTCAGCAGCGTGTTGACGGAGCCAAGCAGCACTTTTTTGAGCAAAGATAAAATTGCGCAGAAATTCTGTAGGATAACCTGTAACTGGGATAGGAATCCAGTTGACTGCGCTGTTTTGTGCGAGATCGGGTGCTATATCACTAGCTAGTAATGTCAGATGATAACCACGACTAAGGGCTTCTTGAGCCACTTCATAGTTAACTCGTCCCTGACCATCACCTTTTTTCACGTAAAGCGTCACAATACAAAGTTTCACTCACGACCTCATCAGATATGTTTAAAATACGCCACCGGATATAGGAGTTCCGGGAATAGGAAAAGGGGTAAAACTGAAAATCAGAGCTACTATTGCTCGGAGATTGCATTTTTCTGCGGTTAAAGTCCGCCAAAAATAGGGGCGGGCTGCGGTTCTTTGCTGATTTCTGAGCAAGCCAATTCCTAAGGTTGTATTAGCTTCTAACCATTTTTTGTGGAAGTAGGAATGAAATTCTTGTAATCGCATATCCTCCATAAAGACTTGATAACAGAAGAGTTCGCTATTTCCTTTCCGAATTTTTGCTTGTACGTTGCGACTACCACTGAGCATCGTATCGGTTTGTGGATGAACTCGATAGTAGGTCAGTTTTTCCGCCACATAATAAATTCCCTTTCCGGAAATAGAACAGAGATAGGTTAAATATAAATCCCACATACCATGAACTTCAGCAGGAATTAAATCCCAATTAATCAGAGCATTACGCAGGACACAGGCTGATGCAGTAGGTATGCTTTTATCCACTAAGCCAATTTTAATGAAATGATGATGAATACCTGGAGTCAGTTGATCTCGTTGATAGGCTTTGGTGTTTGTCGTAGTATTAACCTGATCAATTTTACCTTCAGCATCTATAACGTATTGATCGCAAAAAGCCAGAATTAAATCAGGATTCGCTTCTAAATGTGGTACTAGCTTAGCTAAGAAATTTTCATCCCAAATATCATCATCATGAAGACTAGCAACGTATTTACCACTAGCCATTTTGAAAGTATGTAGTTGATTAGCTAACATCCCTATATTTTGTGAATGTCGCCAAAATTTAATCCGTTTATCTTGAAAGGATTCAACTAGAGATTGGGGATTTTCTAAACTACAATTGTCGGAGACGATAATTTCAATGTTTTGATATGTTTGGCGAATAGCACTGGATATTGCCTGTTTTAAATATTCTGGTCGATTATACGTAGGGATAATTACGCTAACTAGAGGTTGTGGTGTATTCATAGGCATAAATAATCAGTTTAGGGAATTTCGATTTGGAAAGATTATTTCTAAAAATCGTAATGCTGTTGGTAAAGGAGCATAATGTTTCAGCGCCCAGAGCCTTCCCTCATACGCAATAGTCTTGAGAATTTCTGGTTGTGCGATAATTCTATCTACTGCGGCTGGAATATTATCTAAATCAATACCAATATAATGATGCCAATTTTCTGGCATTACTGGTAGACTAATCCCATATTTATCAAAATCTACATGAAAAGTAGCACATCCTGCGGCTAAAGATTCCCAAAAGCGCCAACTATCCCATTGGACAATTCTATTTGTACGGAGTTTTAATTTAGTATTTGCTTGTTTAATGATCCGGCTAACTAAGTTACTAGGATCTTGAGTCCAAGTAGGTACAAAAAATCCACCAAAACAAGTACAAGCTACTGATTCTTGCAGGCGTTTATAGTAACTTGGATAATGTCGCCCTCCAGTTTGTAACCAATGAAAATAATGATAACCTGTTTGGGGAGCATCATCAATACTATCAACAGAATTGTTCACGACTAAAATTTGCTCAATTCTGGGAATAAGTTGACTACAAGCCATGCTTCTGACTGGATGACCGGATTTCCAGTGGCGAAAGTTGACTAAGATCTGAGGCTTTCGTGCCTCAAATTCTGGTACTTCCTCTAGTTCTTGTATGATGCGATCGCTCAAACCAAAAGCCCAAGGATAAAAATTTTCACCATACTTGAATTTACCATTGAAATGAGTTCTAAAAATAAAGTCAAATTTTCTAAACTCTGGTCTCTGGATATAGGTCTTATCGCTATCCTCAGCGTCTAAATACACAGTTATATATTGTCGGTGAGGATGAAATAAATTTTCCGGTAGCTGTATATTTCTATTATACCAACTATTCATTAAAACAACTATTGAACAATCATCGGGGGTAATATCAGGATGATGTTGAAATAAATAGTTAGATGTTGTCGGTGAACTTTGCCAATAGTTGACATTAGCAAATAATTCAATCTTCAGTAATTGCAAGCCTTCTGCTAAACAAATTAACAAATGTTGATACTTATCACCTAAAGGTATGCCTTCTCTCGGATCACAATAGAAGTAAATTTTTCCGTTAAAATCGATCTGTGGTTTTTCTGTCATTTACTTAAGTTGAATCAGGAGAAAAGAAGATTTAGTCTATAGGGGGTAGGGGCGCAAGGCCTTGTTGTGCCCCTACATCGTAGGGTGAGGGGCTAGGGGTGAGGGCGATTTTGGACTTTTCATAATATTGTTTCTTAACAGATGGATTTTCAGCTAATTATTGCAGCTTCTACGTCATTTTTATCTATCTCTGGGAGGAATTATTAAACCTTTGAGATGATGATTTTTCTATCATTGTATTTGACTGAATTAGGAAAAATCTCATACTGGGAAATTTCCGAATTATGAATGAGCCACGTTGAATTCAGCAATAGTTTTTGCATAAATATTTTTTAGCCGTTGTATGTGTAGGTCAAGAGTAAATTCTTCTTGAAACCAAGCTTGAGCTAATTCACCCATTAAGCGACTTTTGAGGTAGTTTGTGGATAGCTCAGTCATAGCGATCGCTAACTGGGAAACGTTATGAGGTTCGACTAAAATACCCGTCTTACCATCTTGGACATATTCGGGAATTCCCCCAGAAGCACTAGCAATCACAGGACGATAGTGGGCGTAGGCTTCTAGGGTAACTAAGCCCGCAGGTTCAGGCCAAAGACTAGGAAAAATTACGGCTAAACACTGCTGATATAATGCGGCGAGTTGTGTACCCTGACACCAACCATGCCAGGTAATGCGATCGCTCACACCCAATCGCGCTGCTAAGTTCTCCATCTCTGGTCTACTCCAACCATCACCAGCAATATCTAAATGAATTTGTCGGTCAGTTTTGGCTAAAGCTTGTAGTAACCAGGCAATTCCTTTATAAGGAACAATGCGACCAACGAATAAAATGCGCTGAAGTCCATGTATTGTTTGAGTTAATGGTGTAACAGGTTCTTTAGGTTCTTGGACTCCACAATGTAATGTTACTACACGTTGTGGGAGGATTCCATGATTGATGATTTGTTGTCTGGTATATTCGCTATTAGCGATAATCGGAATATTCAGTTTGCGTAATGTGGCGAGAGGATCAGCCGCATTCCACCAATTTTGCCAGACATTTTTCAGTCTGCGACTTCCACAACCATCTACCATGTGTCCCCAAGCGCATCCTAAAGGGTGCATAGTGCGATCGCAGTGTCGTTGACGAGCCGCCAGATATTTTGTCCCACTGGGACAATAGCTAGAATGATTGTGTAAGGTAAAAACTGCTGGACATTGCGATCGCAGATCCACCAGCATATCTGGGTCGTGGACATGAAGTAATGGGAATTGACTTTGATCTAAATTTTGTAGAGAAGCAATTCTATAAGTTTCTAACGATTGCTGAGAAATGCGCCTTTCTGACATTTGATGACGTAACAGAGAAGCAATATATGTTTCAATACCACCACCACCTTGAATACTGGCGGAGGAGCAATGATAAGTCTTCGTTTCAGCGATTACTGAATGGTACATATTAAAACAAGGAGACTTTGGATATAAAAATTAGTTAACTAAATTTTCCTGAGCGAAAATCCGGTTTAACTGCTGTTGATAAGTCTGTAAAATGTACTTTTCAGCAGTTTCTCTGGCTGATTTACCCATTTGAGCACTAATATGAGGATTTGCTGCTAAGTATTGCAGCTTTTCGCTGATTTTGTCTGTATCTCTGGGAGGAACAATAAAACCATTGACTCCAGATTCGATTAAATCGGCTGCACCACATTGATTCGTCACAATTACAGGTAGTCCACAAGCCATTGCTTCTAATGCAACTAAGCCAAAACCATCTTCGACTGAAGGTAAAACTAAAACAGAGCATTTACCAAAAACGGTTGTGGGGTCAGTACGACTAAAATCCCAGAACTCTTGTTTAATTTGGGGGAATTCAGTTAAAGTTTGTTCCATCAGTATGCGTAAAGCCCTAGTTGCAGCACCACCGACGATTAATAATTCCCCATCGGGAATATTAGCTTGTAAAAAAGACTGAATTAAGTAATGCACTCCTTTACGTGGTTCAATCGTTCCCACATAAAGTACACGAAAAATTTCATCAGGTTTAGGCGTAGGATGAAATCTTTGGGTATCGATAAAAGGAGTCAATACAGCAATTTTATTGGAGGGGAATCCAGCTTGAACAAATGTTTGTTTTGCTACTTCTGAAAGTACTATGATTAGATCAGAGAGGGAGCATTCTGAGAGAAACCGTTCCAGCATTAATGGATTCATCGTTGCTACAGTTGGATCGGACAGAAATTCTAATTCTTGCCGGATTTGCTGTTGCATAAAGGGAAGATAGCTATTTAAACAATATAGCCAAGTTTTTACTCCCGCCGATTTAGCTGTTTTAAATGCGAAATTGGTTTGACCTGCGACTCCCATAATTAGATCGTAGGATTGGGATTTTAATCTTTGACTGACTTGTCGATCAAAATATAAATCACTCAGTAATACTGCCCAATCATTACGTCGGCGTAATAAAGGAGTTTTGAGTAATTGACGACTCCAATAGGAATAACCTACTGGATAAACTGGGAAAGGAGTTTTTGGTACTTCTGACCCGGAGCAAAATACTGTTAAGTCAGCAATTTGACACAGAGATGATGCAGCATTTGCTAAACAAATACCTTGACCTCCAGCACCTAAACCTGTATTACAAGATAGAGCAACTCGCATGGCTATTGACAGTTGAATTTGTAGGGATTTTCCTAAATGGACTTGGTTGAAAATTTCGTAATAATTCTGTTTCTACTTATTTAGATTCAATTGTCAAAGTAGTTATCCGGAGAATTAGATCAATTCAGGAGGTGAGGATATAGCAAAATAATGTCAATTATACTGCATTTGGTGGTAGTTCCAAAATTTACCTTGGATGTTTAGGAGTTCTTGGTATGTCCCTTGTTCTACTATTTTCCCTTGGTCTAAAACTACTACTTTGTCAGCTTTAGCAATGGTGGAAAGACGATGGGCGATCGCAATAACTGTTCTCCCAGCAGCGAGCTTTTCTAATGAATCCTGAATCAAGCGCTCGGAAACAGAATCTAATGCACTAGTCGCTTCGTCTAAAATCAAGATTTCTGGGTTTCTCAACAGGGCACGAGCGATCGCAATTCTTTGTCTTTGTCCACCAGATAAACGTACTCCCCTATCTCCCATTATTGTATCAAATCCCTCTGGCATTTGTAAGATAAACTCTAGAGCATTTGCCAATTTAGCTGCTTCCTTAATTTCTAATTCTGTTGCTTCTGGTGTACCATAAGCAATATTATCCCACACAGAAGCATTAAAAATAAAAGTATCCTGACTCACAACAGCTATTTTGCTGCGCAGCGACGCAATTTCCCACTGTTTAATATCGACTTCATCAATATAAACATGTCCCTCTGTCGCATCATGAAATCGCGGAATTAAATCAGCTAGCGTTGTTTTACCAGCACCAGAAGCACCCACTAACGCTGTCATTTTGCCCCGTTCAATTGTTAATGTGATATTTTTTAATATCTTTTGATCGTCATTATAGCTAAAATCAACCGAGACTAAATTAATCGCTCGTTTAAAACCGGGAAACTGAATATTCCCATTTTTGAAATAAGTTTTATCGCTAGCCTTTAACAAATGTTTGATATTATCTGCAGATCCTTGTAAAGTACTCATGAATGCTCTTGTACCATTCATATCTTGAATCAGGGGTACAAGGCGAAAAAGTACAAAAAAGAAAGTGAGTAATGAACTAACTTGTAATTTACCATTGATCACAAAGTTGGTAAAAGCTATAATAATCATACTAACAAGTACCGTTACAGCAGCACTTTCAGCCAGTGGTTTAACTGCGGTCCAAGCTACAACTACTTTAGTTGAACTACTAACTATTTGATTACTAGCTTGATAATAACGTTGACGCTCAAAATCCTGAGTATTAAAGGCATGAATGGTACGCATTCCATTGATAAATTCGATAGCTGTTGAGGTAAAATTACCATTAGCTATTGACATCCCAAAACTGTTTTCTCGCACCCGCTTGTTCAGATTTGATAATCCAGCACCTAAAAGCACGAATAATAAAATAGAGACTAGAGTTAATTTCCATGAAATTAGTGACATCGTGCCTAAATAAACTAAGCAAGTTAATATCCTAGTAAATAAGAATGCTGCTCCGCTAAAACCTTGTTTAATTCTTTCAATTTCTATGGTAATTGTGTTGATTAGTTCCCCGGAACGGGTTTTGTTAAAGTAGCTGAGTGGTAAGGATTGTAACTGTTCAAAGATTTGTTTGCGGAGACGATCAACTAGATGAAGCTGTGTTAATTCAGTATATACCTGACTTAAGTAATTAAAGGCTGCACGCATCCAAGCACTCAATAAAATTAGGATTGATATGCGATATAGGCGATTAATAGCCGATGATTTAGTTCCTAATACCCAATAGTCAAACCAATTTATTCCTAGATGAATTGGCTGGGCATTAGGGCTGGTCAAATTTTGCAGAAATGACATGAGAAATCCAAGGCTTACTCCTTCAAATGTTGCTGCTAAACACGAAAAGACCAAAGCTAAAATGACGATTTTTTTAAAGTATTTAAACTCCTGCAAAATCAAGTTATTTTCTTGCCAAAATTTACTAGATTTAACTAGATATCGGAGTGATTGAGTAAATTGTAATGCCATTGTTTTTTGAGCAAAATAGGCGTAAGATAGTGTAAGCCAAATAAAAGCTAGATTTGTAGATGTAATTCCTTGATTTTTCGAGGGATTCAGGAGCTAAAAGAACGAAGTTAGCAATTTAAACAGAAACTTTATCTAGATGAATTTGCTCCAATAAGTTTGTTTTTAACACATCTGTCAAACACCAGCAACGAAATCCAAATAAACTGATTTCTCCTCGTAATACATTGATTAATTTAAGTAAATGTTCTACCTTGTATTTATGCAATAATAAACCTAGTGGTAAAATCTTATTGTTCCTATTTGTACAAAATTTGATAGCTCGGAATAGCCTACATTTTTTTCCTACATACCATTCAAATTCAAATAAAAATCCTGGTGAATTAACTTGCATGATGATGACTATTGCCAAAATTATTGGACTGAATAAAAGCAGTAAAGTTGTAGCTAAAATCACATCTAGCAGTCGCTGTAAAATTCTTACAAATTGATTACTTGGTTGAGCTAGTTGATGATCAGAAGACAAATTGAGAAATATTGGCTTATTAGCTTGTTGACAAGCTTCCGCCCAGAAGCGTAAATTAGCCTCATCCAATGCGGGGTCAATACTCACTAAACTAACTAAAGAATGTTTCAAACACTCCACAAGTAATTCTGGATTATTTAGTGAAGGAAAATATGGCTGTTTTAATTTTCCAGGAGATTTGACTAATAACTGACTACGTCGCCATTGAAGAGTACAATATTGGGAGTGAGTATTGAGCTGTTTATCGGGTACAGCATATTGATGATGAAAAGCAGGTAGGATTGATATTGTCATAGGTATTTAAAGTTATACAGTAGTAAATTAATAACTGAATACTGAGACAATCGATGCCGGAAATATCGATTGGAATGCTGGAAAGCTAATAATGTGAAGCTAGAAACTGGTAACTTACAATTGCTATTTTCTGACAGCAGGACATAGGGTTAGGGAAATGGAGGTAAAATTCTCTGACCTACCAACTGCTCTACACTACTCTATTTAGATTTTTGGATTTGTAGACCTGTATTTAATTTCTAGAATATAAGAACATTGAGATCACAGGATTGTCAACACGAATTCTTTATTTACTCTTTAAATACTTTTTGCCTTTTCTATAAGATGCTAGATTTTCCCCTGCTCCCCTACTCCCCTACTCCCCTACCCTTATTTCTCCACCTGCTGTAGCGCCCTTTGCTGCGGCTGGATATATGGGACATATGCACTATCAGAACTAGAAACTCCATTGGCGACAACTCCAATCAGGTTTAATCTGCTCAACATAGCTGTAGCTTGGGACAACTGATTTTTTGTCACTCTACCAATACTGGCTATCATGACTACACCATGACAAGCGGAGGCTGTCAGTAACGCATCTACTAAACCAAGAACTGATGGAGCATCTACAAGTACTAAATCATAGTTATCTTCAAATGCTGACATTAATTGGGCCATTCTAGGAGAACTTAACAGATTTGGTGGATCATCTGGCATCGGTCCAGCCGTCAAAATATCGATGAAGGTTGAACCGTGGTATGGAATACCAATTTGGTTGGGGAGGGTGATGTCATTGGCTAGTAGGGTTGATAGTCCCTGATCATTGGGCAAATTAAGTTGCTGATGTAAGCTAGGATTGCGTAAGTTAGCGTCAATCAATAAAACCTTTCTATGTAAACGAGCCGCACTCATCGCTAGACCCAGCGCTAGTGCTGACTTACAATCATCTGGTAAAGCTGATGTCACCATTAAAGACTTTAAACCAGAGACAGTGTTTAAAAGTTCAATGTTTTTAAAGATCAAATCCAGTGATTCCCACCGCGGTGGAGACTGTAATACCTGAATTGTCCAAGGAGTCAGTTGGTCTGGCTTACCAAAGGGTAATTTGATCACGGATTCTCTGGGTTTAGCAGATGGTAATCTGGGAGTTGTTCCCAATAATGGTAAGGCGGACTGTTTCTCTAACTCAGCTGTAGTATGTACAGCATCATCGACCGATTCGCGCAAGAATGCAGCAATACCCCCTAGCATTAAACCTACTACAGCACCTAGTAGGAGATTCTGTTGCAGATTTGGTCCCAAGCGATCGCCCAGGAGTGGTTCTTCCACCACTTGCCAATTAAATCCACCCTTGGACAGTTCTTGGCTCAATTGCTGTTCTGCTTTGAGTAATTCCTGTAGTCTTTCCCGGCTAAATTGTACTTGTGGAAGTATACGGCTATAGTAAGCCAGTAAGTATGGGTAACGTTTGAGATCGTGGCGCAACGCCGTTTCTTTTTTGGTTAAAACTTGGTCATGGGCTGCTAATGCAACAATATTAGTCTGGGTATCTACTAACTGACTAGCCAGATTCAGGTCAATTTGGCTGAGTTGTCCTTGCTCTAAGAGAGTTTTTCCAGCAGTAAATGTAGACGATTCTCCTCCTAGAGTTTGAGTGACTGCTTCTTGTAGAAGTTCCTTTTGACTTTGCAATTGTGCTAGTAAATTCTGGATCTCAGGATTATTGTCAGTAAAACGTAAGCGTTCTTGTGCTAAGGTTAATTCTGTTTTTTGAATTTCATTCAGTAACCCTTGGTAGCGAGTTGATTGACTCAACCGAGAAGAAACTAAGGCATTTTGGGGAGTGCGGTTAAGTTCTGTTTCTAAAGATTTTTCGCGGGCTAGAGCTTCCTGATATTCAGAACGGGTTTTTTCACGGTCGTTCTGCACAGTATTTAAGTCAGTTTCGATTTGTTTAGCTTGTGACTCTGGATCGATCAAATTTTGGCTGCGGCGAAATCTTTCGAGATTAGCTTCAGCTACATTTACATCATCACTAGCACTTCTCAGTTGTTGTCTAATAATTTGCAGACCTTTCTCTAATCTCAGGTTTTGCTGTTGTTTATTATATTCTACATAAACCTGTCGAATAGCCGTCAATACTTTTTGTGTTTTCTTGGGGTCAATATCTGTATAGGTAACCTGAAAAATTTTAGTGGCGATATTATCCTCTTTATTTTTGAGTTGCTCTAGTAGTAAAGAGTGTTGAATATCAGTTACAGTAATTTTAGGATAATCTACATTTAACTTTTCCACTGCTTTTTGAATTAGCCCAGTACTCTGCATCAATTTTAGCTGAGTAGCAGTGTCTATCTCTACATCAGAATCAGTAAATTGACTTCCCAAGCCTCCTGCTTCTTTCTTCCCTTGATAGTTAGATTCTACTAACAACTGCATCGAGCTTCTGTAAGTAGGGTGTGTTTTAAAAGTGACGATTGCAGCAGCAGTAGCAGAACCTAAAAATGCAATTAAAAACCAAGGAAACCGGCGGATGATTACGGCAAATAATTGTCCATAACCTGCTTCTGTATCCCCATCCACTACCGGAATTATATGTGAGTTTAGATTACTGTGAACCATGTTGAATTATCCTTAGACTAACAAATAGAATGAATGATTAACACGCACCAATGGTTTGATAAATAAGGTGATCTACTTTACTAAAGAACGCTTGCTCTGAGAAATTTTTAATTGCGTGGTGATGAATTTTTGCATAATTCCAAGAAATTTCTTGTCCCTCTAGTAATGCAGTTTGTAAGGAATCCGGTGTTTGTCTGGTAAAAAATACTCCTGTTGTACCAGGAATTTGCGTGTCTAGTACTCCACCGGCTCCATAAGCAATCACTGGAGTTCCACTAGCATTGGCTTCTACTGGAACTAAACCATAGTCTTCTAAAGCCGCCACAATTATGGATTTAGCTGTAGAAAATAGCTCTTGACGTTCTTGATCGCTGACGTGACCTAAGAATTCAATATTTGGTAGTGCTTTAGCTTGTAATCTTTCCAGTTCGGGTCCATCTCCTGAGATGAGTAAGTTCCACCCTAACCAGTTAAACGCCTCTATGATAATATCGAGTCGTTTATAGCTAATCATCCTGGCTGATGCTAAATAATATTCTGCTTTTTGGTCAGAAAAAATAAATTTATCTGTATCAATAGGGTAGTTAATTACGATTGCGTGTTTACCGTAAATACTTTTGATACGCTGGGAAACAACACTGGAATTAGCAATATATAAATCGGGTTCTTGAGCATACTTTAGGTCTATATTTCTCAACCATTGAAATACCGTTTCAATCAGAGGTGCAAAGTAGCGATAGTCTGTATATTCTCGTAAATAAACTGATGTATCCCATAAAAACCGAGTTACATTATGACAAAAGCAAATGTGATATGATTGCGGTTTTTTGCGCACTGCTTTGGCAAAACTAGTACTACTGCTAATAATCAAGTCATAGTCTTGTAAGTCCAGAGAGCGAAAGGCTGGAAAATACAAAGGAGCTAACATGCGAAAATACTTAGCAGCACCCGGAATTTGCTGCAAAAAGGTGGTGTTAATTATCCTTTCACCTAAATCGATAGTTTTTTCAGGGTCATAAACAGAGGTGAAAATGTCAGCTTCAGGATAGCGCTTACAAAGTAATTCAAATACGCGCTCTGCTCCACCACGCTGGGTTAGATAATCATGGACAAGAGCAATTTTCATAAATTTCCCCTAAATTTTCATAAATTTGCTAAAAAATTTGTTAAAAAATTTGTGCTGAATGGGAAATCACTAGAATGAGAAGTATTTGATCAAGTTGAGAAATCCGCAGGGGACACTATCACGCAACTCACTTTAGTAAAAACACTCACAATTTTATTTTTTTAGTAGTATGACTTCCGATGATTTGAGTTATTCGGAATTGACTGATTAGAGATAACTTTAATATTATCTATTTGCAACAGAAATTGCATCGATCTGGAAAATTAACTAAGTTCCTAAATTTGAGGAATGGGGGTTTTTTGTTGTTTTAAATACTATAACCCCCCTGTTCCTATATTATTTAACTGTGACTAAGGTTTTCGCTGGTGCAAAATAAACATTCTGTTCAAATCGCAATTGGTCAGCTAGTCTACCCTGGGGTAGTTCTACATCGTTATAGGTGAGAACTTGATCGCGCTGAATATCTCTTTTGAGACGACAATGTTCTGCTAAACCCATAGGTAGTAGATTCTGTTCGCGGGCGATCGCCGAATTTTCACATTGTCCATAGGTCATATAATAACCAATACCATCCAAGACTTCTCCGGCTTTGAGGTCTATCTTGGCGGTGGTGACAACATCTACCATTGGTTCTGCTAATGGTGACAGCACAGCATCCTGGAATAGGACAGCACGGGCTACAGATAGTGGAACTTCAAAATGGCACAAGTGATAAGGTGTATAGAAACTATAAAGCGGACCTGCTCCCAATTTATAGAGATTCAGGTAGTGTTGCTGTTTGGGGTCATTGTGAGTCCCAAATACATACACTCCCGGACCAGGTTTTGCTCCCACGACATAATCCACAATTCCACCTAGTTCTTGCAACTGTTCTACATTGTAGAGTTGTGTCATGTCGTCGATATGACCGGTGAATTCATATCCCAGCATTCCTCTTTTAGCTACTTGCATTCCTGTGGCGTTAGCGACGATCGCCTGCTCGAAGGATATCTTAGTCCCATCAGCAAAACTTGTCACCATATGTGGCTTTTGACCCCAACGTTGCGCAAATCCAGCTTGAGTTGTGGGATTGCGATAAGGATCTTGTAAACCTTTAATATTTCCACAGAGTAGAGGAGTTAACCCAATGCTTTTGACAAAGCGGTAGAGATTCATTTGTACCCCCGGCTGATCGCCATCGCAAGCAGTCAGGATAATTCCAGCTTTGTCAGCGTAAACCTTGAGTATGGGACCGATAGTACCATCTAGTTCCGCGTTCATCATAATAATGTGTTTACGATGAGCGATCGCATCCATAATTACATGAGCGCCAAACTCAACTGCGCCAGTAACTTCAATCAGCGCATCAATCCCTAAAGCACGACAAACCACATAAGGATCTTCGGCAACTGCATACTGACCTTTAGCGATGGATTTTTCTAAATCGCTGGTTGTACTAACAACTTGGATATCCTCAATCCCGGCTGCTAAATAAGCTTGTTTAGCCGCGTCAATATGTCGGTTAAAGATTGCGACCAACTCCATCCCTGGAACTGAATTAATAATTTGATTAGCAATTCCTCGACCCATAAAACCCGCACCAATCATAGCTACTCTAATAGGATTATTAGCTGCTGCGCGAGCGAGTAAGGCTTTATCGACTATAATCATCAATTTCTCCCATTATGCTGCCATTATTTGGCTATTTATCAGTCTCATTTCCCGCAAATTTTGCTGGTAAAAAGTTAGTATTATTTCCACTTAGCTACTTACCAACGGTCATCATGCGTAATAAAGGCCAGTTTAAATCCTTCTCGGAAATTTCTGTGACTGCTAAAGGCCATTGGATGTTGAAAAATGGGTCATCATAGCGTAAGCCTTTTTCGTAACCTGGCTTATAAAATTCCCCTACTTGATAAATGATTTCAGTGTCATCAGTTAGTGCTTGATAACCATGAGCAAACATCTCAGGAATATATAAAGCACGACGGTTTTTAGCACTGAGTTCTATGCCAAAATGAGATAAAAAAGTAGGTGATTCAGGACGCATATCGATAATTACATCATAGATGGCTCCTTGAGTACATCGGACTAATTTAGTTTCTGCTGCTGGAGCAATTTGGTAGTGCATACCTCTAATTGTCCCTCGTTTGTAATTAAAGGACAAGTTGCTCTGAGCCACTATGGGTTTCAACCCACATGCGGCAAATTCATCGGCGCAGAAAGTGCGAGCAAAAAAACCACGATGATCCTGCTTTTGTTCTAGATCAATGATGAAAGCGTCTTTCAGATTAATTGGGGTGAAAATCATAAAATTGATAGCTGAGGTTTGATGTGAGGAAAAGTACTATCCCAGTATTGGGTACAAAGTTCCGGTCTTTTAGGAGGTGTAGCAGTGTAACAAAAGAACAAAGCAGATCTCTCTTCTATACGCAATGTGCCATGATGTAGAATATTCCTTGTATCACCAATAATTACAGTACCTGCTACACCTGGACAGGATTTCCAAGCCGATCTGGGAATAATTTTTTCGACTATTTGATCGGTGATTCCTAAATATCTTGAACGCTTAAGTTGCAGATTAATGCGATAAGAATTCCAGATGGAAATTAATGATTTGGGGATATATTCAAAGGGACCATGTTTTTCTTCTACATCTTCCAAGTAGAGAAAGATTTTAATTATGCGTCTATCTTCAGCATCTTTATGCCAAAGTAACGTATCAAATTGATGCTCGCTAGGAAAATCCTTACGCAAGTGTACACCGTGATAAGTGATCGGAAGACCAATATAATTTTCAATCAAATTGAGTAACCTTGGCTCTGTTCCCCAAGCAGTAATTTCCGGTAAATCCGTTATTGTATGGATTTGCGGCATTTTTTTAGCTAGATCATCATGATCTGCTTTTGGTATCTGTGCTAATTGCATCCGAGCAGTTTTCAGTAACTTTTCGGTAGAGGGAAGTGCTAAATCTGTAATTGATATCACATAAGCACCATCACGTTTGAGATGGTCTAAGATCAAGCGATCGCCCTGAGGTAGTACAGGTAATTTTTTTCTGTGATTTAACAGAGCTAATCTGTATTTTAGTTCTGAGATGATCAGTAATATTTTGGTTATGATATTATTCAGCATCACTATTAACCTACAACAAAACTAGATGGTTTCCAATTATTTTCTGTAAGCAGCAGAAATTTACAATGGAGATATTTGTCTGACAGGTGAGAGTTTATATTTCCACTTAAAGATGATTAACTCAAAAGCAGATCCTATGACTAACAACAAAAAAGGAATCACAGTTTTTATAGCTGATATAGGCCATCTTCTGAGAGCGCCTAGAAAGACTTTCAAATTTACTTCACAGAAATTTTGTAAAAGCATCTGACAACAATATTTCCGAGAATATCCGATTGATTCGAGTCGGAGAATCACTTCAGGAATATGTTTGTATTGCATGAGAAAAGCTGATTGTGGGTCTTTTTGCCAATAACTAACGCCAACAATACATTCCAAATAATTATCCTGAGTAATTATGATATTACCATGAGCAGCGCAATATCCAGTCAAATATCCAAAGTAAATCCAATTATTGACTCCTTGCTCCCAAAGTTTGATTCCCTGTTGTACAACTTGGGTGCGAAAAATAGTTGATGAAAGAAAGATGACGGCTCCAACACTTTTAGTTAAGCTATGCTGAAAAAGGGCTTTACCATCACCATTTCCATCTTCACTATCAATATCAAACCAGCGATTACCAACAATTTTTGGTGGGTGTACTGGCTCACCAGTAATTTTATTCCTACCAGAAAAATTTAGTAGTATCAACGAGAGATTCTGACATTGCTTAATTTTTTGTAGAACATAGGTCAGCGCTCGATCTTGAATGGGGTCATCATCACCAATTGTCCAAACATAGTCAGTTTCGGATTGGTTGATACAATGAACAATATTTTTGACAACACCAATATTTTGCGAATTTTTATGATTATGAAATGTTACCTGATCTAAAACTGCTTGCCATTTTTTAATTACTGCTTGTGTATTGTCAGTTGAACAATTATCGGAAACTAAAATTTCACACTCGGATTCATATCCTTGAATAACTTTAGCTAACCAGGCTAATTGTTGATCCAGTAGGTTTGCTCGATTAAAAGTGGGAATCGCTATAGTGAGGAGTTTTCGCATATTTTGCTGATATTTTATTGCTCGTAATTAACAACTGTAGGTTGGGTTGAGCAACAGCGAAACCCAACAAAATCATTGATAATGTTGGGTTACCCTTCGGGCAGCCGCTGCGCGTCAACGTTCCTCAACCTAACCTACGATATAACTTCTGTTATATTGCTCCAATATTTATTCCAAAAGAAATCTTTGTCAATTTGCTCAGTCCGAATCAAATATTCCAATTGCTTCAAACGGGTAAATCCTCTAAACAGAAAGGTATCTTCAGTCAAATCAATTTGGCGAAACAAATTGAATAGCTGTTGCGCCCCAAGTTGCGCATTCCAATCACACTTGAACCCAGGTAGTATAGTATTTATTTTCTCGAAAGACACTCGATAACTACGATTGTCTGCGCCATTTGTCCCAAAAGACAATTTACAGTCAGGGAAAACTGCTGCGACAATTTCCGCAATATCCTTAACCCGATAATTGTTTGCTGTATCTCCTACATTAAAAACTTGATTGTGGATGATATCTCTAGGTGCTTCCAATGCACAAACTATAGCTTTGCATATATCTAATGCGTGGACTAGTGGTCGCCAAGGTGTACCATCACTCGTCATTTTAATTTCCTTGGTTGTCCAAGCTAATCCTGCTAAATTGTTTAAAACTATATCAAAACGCATTCTGGGAGAAGCCCCAAAAGCTGTAGCATTACGCATGAAAGTCGGAGAAAAGTCATCATCAGCTAGGAGTCTGACATCTTGCTCTACCAAAGTTTTGCATTCTGCGTATGCTGTCTGGGGATTCACAGATGATTCCTCAGTCAAGTCATCAGCTGTAGCTAATCCATAAACACTACAAGAAGACATATAAATAAAGCGCCGCACACCCATTGTTTTAGCTAGGTTAGCCAATTTAACTGAACCTAAATGATTAATTTCATAAGTGATATGGGGAGCTAATTGTCCAGTGGGGTCATTAGAAAGTTCCGCCATATGCACTATGGCTTCTACACCCTCTAGGTCTTCAGGACGAATCTGGCGGATATCTTTATTCAAAGTTTTGGCTGTTACTTCAGTTCCGTTGTATAACCAACCAACTTTATAAAAACCAGTGTCTAATCCTATCACCTCATGTCCTTTTTCCAGTAGCATTGGTGGGAGTAAGGAACCAAGATAACCTTCTGTTCCAGTAACTAATATTTTCATTTTACACAAATCCTTATGCTAAGTTGTGGGCTAATTGAGGCGAAATCTGAGCTACAATGGCTTTACCAATTTCTAGAGAAGACGTTGCGGCTGGAGAGGGAGCATTGCAAACATGGATAGAATTGTTACCTCGGATAATCAAAAAATCATCCACCAAGGCACCATTTTTCATCAATGCTTGGGCGCGAACACCTGCATGGGTGGGAATTAGGTCTTCTGCTTGTACTTCGGGAATCAGTCGTTGTAAACTTCTGACAAACGCGGCTTTACTCCAAGAGCGAATGATTTCCTGAATACCCTCATCAGCATGTTTGGCTGCTAGTTTCCAGAAACCAGGGTAGGTGAAGATTTCTACAAAGTCCCGCAAGTCAAAGTCAGTTTTTTTATAGCCTTCCCGTTTTAAGCTTAAAACAGCATTTGGTCCAGCGTGAACGCTACCGTCAATCATCCGCGTAAAGTGAACGCCCAGGAAGGGAAAGTTAGGATTGGGAACTGGATAAATTAACTGTTTGACTAAGTAGCGTTTTTCCGGCTTGAGTTCGTAGTATTCTCCCCGAAAGGGTACGATTTGAGCTTGGGGATGCAATTGATTCAATTTAGCTATGCGATCGCTATGCAATCCGGCGCAATTGATAATCGACCGAGCCAGAAAATCCCCTTGGTTAGTTTCTAATATTTGATTTGCACCATCTTGTCTAATCTGCAGAACTTGTGTATTTAACCGCAAGTCTCCCCCACGCTTAGTGATTAATTCGGCATATTTTAAACATACTTGCCGATAATTCACAATTCCTGTGGATAATACCCGAATACCACCCACACATTTCACATGAGGTTCAACTTCCTTGACTTCCTCTGGGCTGATTCTGTAAACAGGAATACCATTTTCCTGTCCTCTTTGGTAAATACTCTCTAATTGAGGTAATTCTTGTAATTCAGTAGCAATGATTATCTTACCACAAATATCATGTTCTATGCCATATTTGTGGCAAAATTCTACCATTGAGCGATTCCCATTACGACAGAATTTAGCTTTCAAACTTCCTGGTTTATAGTAAATTCCAGAATGGATCACACCACTATTATTACCTGTCTGGTGAAATGCCCATTGATTCTCTTTTTCTAGGACTAATATCCGTGCTTGAGGATGGCGATCGCTCAACGCCATACCCGTAGAAAGTCCTACTATTCCTCCACCGATAATTGCGAAATCGTACATTGGTGATACTTAACCTAAAATCTGTACCTAAAATCCTTGTCGATAATCTTTAATCTTGATCTACCAGACTTTCCAGGGAGCTTGACCACTTTTCCATAACTCCTCCAGATAGTTTTTATCTCGCAGAGTATCCATTGGTTGCCAAAAACCATTATGCTTAAAAGCGCATAGTTGTCCCATATCGGCTAACTTTTCCAATGGTGCTTTTTCCCAAACAGTAGAATCGTCATGAATAAAATCAATCACTTCCGGTTCCAAGACAAAATAGCCGCCATTTATCCAGGCTCCATCACCTTCAGGTTTTTCCTGAAAACTAGTAATTTTGACTTGCTCAGAACCGAGGGAAATAGCACCGAATCTACCAGCAGGTTGCACAGCAGTTAATGTTGCTAATGAATTTCTTGTTTGATGGAACCTAATTAACTCCTGAATATTGACATTACTCACACCATCACCATAGGTGAAGCAAAAAGTATCGTTACCAATATGCTCTCTGACGCGTTTTAAACGCCCACCCGTCATAGAACTATCGCCTGTATCTACTAAGGTAACTTGCCATGGTTCAGCATGTCCAGAATGTACAATCATTTGGTTAAACCGCATATCAAAAGTTACATCTGACATATGCAAAAAATAATTGGCGAAATACTCCTTAATCACATAACCTTTATAGCCACAACAAATAATAAAATCATTAATTCCGTAGCTAGCATAAATTTTCATTATATGCCAAAGAATAGGTCTACCACCTATTTCAACCATTGGTTTGGGTCTGATACTTGTTTCTTCACTGAGGCGCGTACCTAAACCTCCAGCCAAAATTACTGCTTTCATCCAACTACCTCAAAAATTTGCACTTTAGTTGATTATTTGGTTCTGTTTCTACTTCTAACCCTGACTTAATCAAGAAGTGAATAATTTTTCTTATAGTGATGCATCAGGGATCAAGAAAGATCAATCTAAGTTTATCCATTTCTTTTCCTGAGTGAGCCTAAAATTATTTAACTATAAATAGAGCCTAAGAATATAAAGTAAAAGTAAATTTAGGTATTTTATATATAAAAGATTGATAAATACTAATTATAGGAATAGGGAATAGGGAACAGGGAACAGCAAGAAAAACCTGCCCGAATTTGGGGTCTGAAGCCCCTAAATTTATTTATGAAAAGAAATAAAAACATTTTTTTCAAGATACGTAACACGAGAAAAAATACGTCCTTATACAAATCCCCTAATTTTAATTATGGGGATTTCCCTGTTCCCTGTTCCCTGTTCCCTCTTAATTCTTTGCTATCTACTGCTAATTGTTGATGATTTAATGTTGAGATTATATTTTCCATCTATGGTGGAATTTTTCAGCCAACTATCACATTTGTTTTCTAGCACTAGACAAAAGTTACTGATGGCTTGTTGGTAATTCTCCATGTCTTCTTTCTCCAATGATTCTTTAGCAGCGGTTTGTAAATCTCCAATTGCTTGAACTTGGTTTTGGCGATAACCATCGATCCCATATTGAGATAATTCATAGTGAACCATACCACGTTTAATATAAACTTTTGGCTGATGAGGATTAATATTCAATGATTGATCAAAATCCGCTATTGCTTGCTTGTATGGGGTTATATAATCACTACTATATTGTGCCATTTGATAACGGATAAGACCTCTTTGGAAATAGGCTTCAGGATAAGAAGGACTGATTGCAATTGCTTGGTTTAAGTCAGAGATTGCTGCTTCATATCCTGCTTCAAAGTTATTGCTATACTTAGCTAGCTGAAATCGGATTATACCTCTTCTAATATAAGCTTCAGCTTGATTAGTGTCATAACCAATAGCTTTGTTGTAATCGAATAACGCAAGATTATATTCAACACTAGGATCGCTGCTGTAGTCAGCTAGCATGTAGTGGGTATTTCCCCGATTTATATAAACTTGTACATCATGAGAGTTAATATGTAGGGCTTGGTCATAATCTGACAATGCTCCTTCATAATCCTTGATATTGTACCGTGCATTTGCTCTACCTATATAGGATTGATCATCATCATGATTATTTTGAATGGCTAAACCGAAATTTTCGATAGCTAACTCATAGTCTTTTTGTCGATAAGCAGTTTTACCCTGTTGATAGTAATCTACAACCGGCAGATTCTGAGGATTATATACAGGAGTATTTTCTGTCCGCGCCATTAATCTTTCTTGGGTATAAGGATTGGGCGAGATGAAGGGACGAGTGAATTTAATCACCACATCTAGATAACTAAATAAACCAAAACCCAAGAGACTAGCAATGATTATCTGAGGTTTCAGCTTTCTGTGATTGGTAGAAAAAAAAGAATTTTTCGCAAACACAGGCCAGTGATGTGCATTAAGTCTATTGACAGCCTGTTTTGGTGTGAGTGGAGTTGGCAAATAGCGTTGACGCAATTTCTTGCGGGGTTGTAAATGTTTTCCATCTGCGATATCCCCTAGGGAGGGGAAAGGATCGCGTCCACCTAGCCGCAGGCTACGCTCACACCAAGGACATTTCTGTAAGTGATCGTTATAAAAATGTTGAGGATTTGCCGAGCAAGTGATGAGACTTGCTTCAGCTTCAGCTATGGCTGCTAGCCAATTCTGAGCATTAGGTCTCAAGTGTGGTTGAACATGACCGACTTCAAAACAACGTAAAAATAAATTCTGCAAGTTGACGGGGAGTATTTCCCAAGGAGGCGCAATCGGACTAGGTTTGTAAGGAACTAGTCTATTTTGACTATAGGTAAAATGTCCTGAAACAATTCTGGTTTCATAGGGAGGTGGTTCTGTAGACCCTTGAAAAATACCAGAAAATGGATGAGTACCTTCCATTAATAATTGGAAGATGAGTACTGCTAACCCAAATAAATCGTGATGTATTTGGCGATCGTGTTCAGAAAAAGTTTTATTTTGTAGTTCTGGCGGGGTAAACTCCGGCTTACCCACAACACAGCGATAGACAATATTCTGTTGTGGGTCACTTACTTGGAACGAGTCCGTGTCTAATAAAGTAACTAATGCTGTATTGCTGACCAGGATATTTGACTCATTCACATCACCAATACAGTAATGGCTAGCATGTAAAGCAGCAAAAGCTGCTGCTAAATTTCTAGCTGTGCGGAGTAAATATTGGTAGTTAAATAAAGGACAGTTTTGACGACGAATGCCTGGATTGTATAAATCCATTATGGGGAGCATTCCCTGAATGCGTGGCATGAGAAAGCCAATAATGTCATCACTACCATCAACGGCTTTTAACAGTTCCTTTGGCCAAGCAATGGAAATATGTCCCAAATTGGCTGTGGGATCTTCTGGTGGATGAGCGAGCATTACTTGCAATTTGTTGGCATGAGTAGCATTGGGCTTATGATAAATTTTTGCTACTAAATGTTCATTCTCTGGTACTGCATAAATACAAGCTTCACCACCACGTCCTAAGCAAACAGTGAGGTTAAGATTTTCTGGTTGGGAGAGACAACGTTTTACCTGCATGGTCGAATTACAGTTAGAAGAGGTTTGTTAATCTAGATGCTGCTCATCGATCGCTTAATGCGGCTATAATTAGTGTCAAATCATCATCAGTACGCTGGGCAATTCGCTCAGAACACAAGAACTTGACTAACTGCTCTTTGGCGAGAGATTTATTATCTGTCTGAGCCGCAAATTCAAACAAGGGGAAAAAGAATGGTTTGTGAGGTTCTCCTACGACCATATTCAAAGCCAACATTTGTAATCCGTCAGTCAGGACACCAATATTAACTATGTTTTCCCGCCATAGCTTGACTTGTGCTGTATCTAAAGCGCCAGGAGAAGTCAAAAAAGTAGTTTCATTGAAATATTCTCCACTTTTAGGTGTTGTGAGCGCGAGCAAATCACCCATATTATTCCTAGCTACAGCTAGACCATCACCTATTTGGGAAACTACTACAACTGTCGGTGTCGCTAATAACAAAATTAATGTAGTTGCTAGATCCTGTGGTTGATGGTCACACGCAGCAGCTTGCTCTTCCACAGATTTTTTGGCGGCTAGTGTGGCATTAGCTAGCAAATTACTTAAGAGTATATCTGAAGCTAGGGTATTGGGCGTAATTTGTTGCAGGGAAAGATTGGCGATCGCTGTTTCTGTGGCAATCATTGCTCCCACTTTACCCAGACTAGCTGATCCAGCACCGTCAGCCGCCGCGATCGCTAATACATTATTTGGCAATATTTGCCAATGGTGTGCGTCCTGACATAACTGTTGATTTTTGAGATGACTTGTACCACAGACGGAAGCTGATACTACCCGCCATTGGATAGTCTGTTTTTGTGTGCTCATAAATTCTGATAAATTTATTGCGCCAGGTAGTTGCATGAACTGTCACGATTATACAGATCCCCAACCAATAGGTGGTAAGGCGATTTGTTCATCTAACTGGGAATGGGAGACAACGGACATACTAGCTGATAGCCAAACAAACATTTCAATAAAGTTCAAGCCTTTAAGTTTAAGTGGTGTACGCACGGCTATTTGATTTAGGCGGGACATATTAGCATTTTCTACACCAACGGTAAAAAAGGCAACGCGTTTATTAGCCTCATCAAACTGTAGACGTTTAGTCGCTTTTTCAATTACACTATCTAACTCCCCCTGTGGTTCCCCATCAGTAATCATAAATACCCAAGGACGATAGTACGCAATCCCATTAGTCCGATATTGAGTTTTGCGTTCCTGAATCATGTCCAATGCTTGATTGATTCCCGCTCCCATGATCGTCAGTCCTTGGGCTGTCAAAATAGGTGGATTGAACCGATCAGCAGTGATAAAATCTTGTACTACATTGATATTACTATCAAAAGTGATCACTGCTACTTCTACTCTTCTTGCCGCTAAAGAGTTTTTGACTAGTTCATCCTTTAAACTCAGCAAACCCCGATTTAGTGCCTCAATCCGCTCTCCTTGCATCGAACCAGAGGTATCTAGCAAGAGTACACAAGGACAACGCGGTTCTGGATTTTCTGCAAACTCTACGACTTCATCAAGTTTTAATGTATCAAGCATAACTTTTTGTGTTATGTTAGTTTTCAAAGTAGAAATTTTCCCTTGTTCTAAAGTATATAGTTTGGTGATGCTAGCGCAACTCTATTTGTAGTATCGGGGGTAAATAGCCCGATGTGGATTCAACAACTAACTTCTTATCCAAGAATCTTGTATCAGGAACCTAAATGATATAAATGCAATCTGCATTATAGAAAATAAATAGCATCTACTGTAGGTTATCTGTCAAAATTTAGCTAGACTAAAGTCAGAATATAATAATTAATATGATATACATTTGCCAGAAGAAATTCTTGAAGATTTCATGTAGAAAAGTTAGACCTGTGGTAAACACAGTGATTCTATTTAATCCCACTAAGTTATAAAAACTCACTATTTCAACCAAAGACTCATGAGTTTAAGTAACTTTAAAAACAAAAGATATATTGGTTCCAGAAACCATATATGAAAATACGAGTGTTACAAATTGGTTATCGTTCTGGGATGGATTGTATTAAACAAAGCATAGTACAAATTTAATTCCGGCAAAAACTGGAGAAACATGCACAATACTGGCACATTTATCGAATTATCCCCTCAAGAGCTATTAAAACAACTAGTTAGCTGTTCTGATAGTACCTGTTTACAAGCTTTTAGCCCCTCAGTTTCCTGGTTAATATACATAAACCAAGGACACATCATTTATGCAACCCATTCAGTGGAGCCATTTGACAAATTAGAAAGGCATATGCGGCTAATTAGTCAGCCAGATTCGCTGTTAACCGATGAAATCCGGCTGCAATTACGTTTGTCATTTGAGCCTGATGGACAAATTCAACCAGAGGAAAATTATGCGATCGCTCTGAACCATTTGCCTGAATATCAAGCTATTAAGTGGCTAATCCAGGAAAAAATATTACTCCCAGCAGCTGCTACAGGATTAATTAGAGAGATAGTTGGAGAGGTAGTTGAGTCATTTTTATTAATTACAGCAGGTACATATCAACTACATGAATTAGTGGATAATCCACCAGCTATCTGTAAAATAGATATAGAAGAGATGATCGAGCATTGCCAAGCACGGCTACAAATTTGGCAATCTTTGACACCACATATTACTTCTCCTTACCAGCGTCCCTATCCACTAATTCAAACCAAGCTGCGCGATCAGCAATTGCCAGAATTAGCACAAAATCTGGCTAGTTGGGTGAAAGGATTTAGCTTACGTCATTTAGCTGTACTTTTCCATCAGGATGAGGTGCAATTAGCTCAGACTTTACATCCACACATCCTCAGTGGAGCGATAATACTGCATGAGGCTGATCCCCCTTTCGATCTGTTACCTAAGATAGATGTGCATTTCTCTAGTACACCCCAATATATTACGCAAACAAGTACAGAAGTAGTAGAACATATCAATGATGCTCCAACTAAATTCCAAATATCAGAAAACAGCCAAACTGATGAGATATCAGTAGTAAAAGATACTTCTAACCCCGAAAAAATTCATAAAATTTTATCTGTAGATGACAGTCCGACACTGTTAAGAGAGATTAGTCGTTTTTTGTCAGAGGAGAAGTTTTCTGTAGTAACTGTGAATGAACCAATTAAAGCAGTGATGTCTATTATCAGACATAAACCAGATTTGATTTTACTTGATTTGAATATGGCGGGAATAGATGGTTATGAATTATGTCGGGTAATTCGGAATAATTCTCTATTTAAGGAAGTACCTATTATTTTCGTGACAGGAAATAAAGGAATTGTAGATAAAGTCAAAGCTAGAATTGTAGGTGCTTCTGGATATTTGACTAAACCTTTTACCCGTGCCGATCTGATGAAAATCATTTTTATGCATCTTAATTGAAGTAGGGGAGCAGAGAACGAAAGAAAACAGCAGTTTATTAAACGCTCTTACGCATATCATAGACGAATGTTAAAAACAATTCTATTGACATTTAGAAGACAATTATAAATTCTTTCTGCTCCCCTGCTCCCCTGCTCCCCTGCTCCCCTGCTTCTTACACAAGCTCTCTCCCGCCATAGCCGCACGGCTACAACGAGAGAGAGCGCATGTCTGACAACCTG